>Ga0315904_10000661_pt1 | contig 55093 bp, 48 predicted proteins | sample LakEriMetagenome_6_FD_203529 | JGI IMG/M metagenome (GOLD analysis project Ga0315904, IMG submission 203529) | Freshwater fungal communities from buoy surface, Lake Erie, Ohio, United States - Buoy 12 MA120 | ecosystem: Environmental > Aquatic > Freshwater > Lake | place: USA: Lake Erie, Ohio...
CCTCGCGGACCTTGGCGGCCAGGCGATCGAGGTGCATGTTGCAGGTGTTGCCCTCGTACCACATGCTCGCCACGCCCACCTGGGGCTTGTCGAGGTCGGCCGGCTGGAGGCCCGTGCCCAGGAGCATCGCCTGGGAGGCGCCCTGCGAGCGGGGCTGGGTGATGCGGGCGCTGTAACGATTGAGGCCGGACGAGGCGGACGACATGACGACGACCCTGGACGGGAACCTGCCGGCCGCGACGTGCGGCACGACGGCAGCGGCGCAGGATAGTATGCTGCGGCAACGTTGGAAAGCGGCGGCGGGCCGCCGGCATGCGATGCGACCCGAATTCATCTATTTCGATCTCGGCAACGTCATCTTCTCGTTCGACCGACCGCGGTCGTTCCGGCAGATGGCGGCCGTCTGCGGGGCGTCGGCCGCGGCCATCGAGCAGGTGGTGATGGCCGGAGGTCTCCAGGAGTCGCTCGAGCGCGGCGTGAGGGACTGGAGCGGGTTTCACGCCGAGTTTTCCCGCCGCACGGGCACCACCTCCGACCCGGAGGCGCTCGCCCGGGCGGCGAGCGACATGTTCGCCCTCAAGGTCGAGACGCTGCCGGTGATCGCGGCCCTGGAGCGGATCGGCTGCCCGATCGGCATCCTCTCCAACACCTGCGATCCGCACTGGCGGCAGATCGTCGCCAGCGGCTGCGCGATCGTGCCGGGCGGCTTTCGGGAGATCGTCTTGAGTCACGAAGTCGGCGCTGCGAAGCCCGCCGGGGCGATCTTCGCGGAGGCCGCCCGCCGGGCCCGCGTGCCCGCGGAGAGGATCTTTTTCTGCGACGACACCCCGGGCCACGTGGCGGCCGCCCGTGAGGCCGGCTGGGCTGCCGAGGTCTTCACGTCAGCTGCCGGTCTCATCGACGCGCTCGCCCGCCGCGGCCTCAACCTTGGCCTCTGACAACGCCCGGGCGAGTTCGTCCGCGTCGAACCGTCCTTCGAGCAGCGTCCGTCCACCGGCCTCGAGCACGGGCACCCGCAGTCCGAACCGCTCGCCCGCGGCCGCGTCCGCATCGACGTCGACCGGCAGCACGTCCACGCCCATGCAGGACAGCAAATCCTCCGCGGCCTCGCAGAGATGGCAGCCACGGCGGGTGTACAGCAGAATCCGCATGTTTGGGCTACTATGTGGTGTCAGGGGATTGTCCACACCATGAGCGACACCGTCCAGACGATCGACGACTTCCTGCGGGTCATCCGCAAGAGCGGGCTCGTGGAGGAACCGCGACTGGCGGCGGCGATCGCCGCGTGGCCCAACCCGACGCAACCGGTGCCGGAGGGGCTGGTCCGGGCACTGATCGACGGCGGACTCCTCACCCAATGGCAGGTCGACCAGCTCCGCAAGGGACGCCACAAGGGCTTCATGCTGGGCAAGTATCGGCTGCTCCGCCTGCTCGGTGCCGGCGGCATGAGCAGCGTCTACCTCGCCGAACACACCACGCTGCACGGGCTGGTGGCGATCAAGGTGCTGCCGGTGAAGCGGGTCGACCAGACCTCCTACCTGGCGCGGTTCGAACGCGAGGCCCGCGAGGCCTTCCGACTCAACCACCCCAACGTGGTCCGCACGCTCGACCTCGATACCTCCGGCGCGATCCATTTCATCGCCATGGAATACGTGGATGGTGACGATCTGCATGCCCGGGTAAAGCAGGGTGGGCCGCTCGATGTCCGCGAGGCGGCTGATTTCATCCGCCAGGCCGCGCTCGGGCTCCAGCACGCGCACGACGAGGGTCTGGTGCACCGGGACATCAAGCCCGCGAACCTGATCGTGGACAAGCGCGGCACGGTCAAGATCCTCGACTTCGGTCTGGCGCTGGCGGGCTCCGACGAGGAGGCCGCCTCGTTGACGCAGACCCATGACGAGAAGGTGCTGGGCACGGCCGACTACCTGGCCCCCGAACAGGCCCGCGACAGCCACGTCGCCGACCGCCGATCCGACATCTACTCGCTGGGCTGCACCCTGCACTACGTGCTCACCGGGCGGGCCCCGTTCGCCAAGGGCTCGATCGCCGAACGGATTCAGGCCCACCTGAAGAAGCCGCCGCCCAACCTGCTCGACGAGCGGGCCGACGTGCCCCCGGCGATCGCCGAGCTCGCCTTCCGGATGCTGGAGAAGCACCCCGACGCCCGACCGCAATCGGCGCAGGAGATCGCCGACGCGCTCGCGACATGGCTGGCCGCGACCGCCGCCGGCGCGACGCGGGCACGGCCCGCGCCTCCGCGTCGACAGCCGCCGCGCCGCACGGCGCAGCCGGTGGCGGACCCGGGCTCGTCGAACGTCCACTACGCTCCGCCGCAGCCCTGGTCGGGATCAGGCGGGCCGGGCGGCAGTTCCCCTGGCAGCAGTTCCCTGGGGAGCGGCTCGGCAAGCGACTCTCGGCCTCCGGTTTTCCAGCCGCCCACGGGCCCGGCGAACCGCGCGACCACCGCCCCCCCGCGTTCCACGCCGGCGTCGGCGATGGCGACGGCCGAGCCGTTCCCTGCCCTGCGGATCGATGGTGCCCCGCAGGCGGCGGGCGGCACGAAGGTCAATCAGCCGCTGAGGAAACCGGTGAAGAAGCCGCTCCAGTTCGCCGGCCTGCCGCTGGTGTTCTGGATCCTCGCCGCCGGCGGCGTCGCCTTGGCGGCCGGCCTGGCGATCGCGCTGCTCAACAAGTGACGGCCGGTTTCACGCCCCGGCCGGACCGATCCGCCACGTCCCTGCCGCGAGGACGTCGAGCCCGGCACGATGCGTGAGGTCGTACTCCAGCGGCGTGAGCGTGACGGCCCCCGCCGCCAGCGCCGCAACGTCGGTCTCCACGGCCGCCGGCGGCGGCGGCGGATCGTTCGTGGCCCAGTAGTAGGCCCGCCCCCGTGGATCGACCCGCCGCTCGAATGCTTCGCCATACCGAAACACGCCCATCGGCACCACGCGCAGCTCCGGCGCGCCCTGCAGCGCCCGCGTGGGAATGTTGAGGTTGAACAGGCTGCCCGGCGCCGGCCGGCGGTCGAGCAGCCCGCCGATGACGTCGATCGCGATCTCCGCGGCCCGGTCATAGTCGGCGTGCTCGTCCCATTCGAGTGACACGGCGATGCTCGTGATGCCGAAGAACGCCCCCTCGATGGCGGCCGCAACCGTGCCCGAGTAGAGCACGTTGATGCCGGCATTGAGACCGCTGTTGATGCCGCTGACCACGAGGTCGGGCCGCCGTGGACAGAACTCCGCGATCCCGAGCTTGACGGCGTCGGCCGGGCTCCCGTCCACGGCCCAGCCGCGGCTGCGATCGCCGTCGAAGATCTCCTTCGCCGTCAGGGGCGTGAGGAAGGTGATGGCGTGACCGACGCCGCTCTGCTCGGTCGCGGGCGCCACCACGCTCACGTCCCCGATCCGGCGGAGAGCCCGCCCCATCGCGGCCAGGCCGGGGGCGTAGATGCCGTCGTCGTTCGTGAGCAGGATGAGCATGGCGGCCACACTATAGCAACCTTGCCCACCCGCGCTATACTGTCGGGCTTTTCCGGTCTTGCCGCCGCTCCCCGCCCCGATGCACGCCATGTCCGCCAACAGCGTTTCGCCATCGCCCCACTCCCGCCCCCAGCAGGCCGAGCGAATCGTCGTGCTCGACTTCGGGTCACAGTACGCCCAGCTGATCGCCCGCCGCGTCCGTGAGCAGCACGTCTACTGCGAGATCGTGCGACACGACATCTCCGCGACGCGGCTGCGGGAGCTTGCCCCACGCGGCATCATCCTCTCCGGCGGACCGTCGAGCGTGTACGCGGCCGGGGCGCCGCGGTGCGACCCGGACCTGTTTCGGCTCGGCATCCCGGTGCTCGGCATCTGCTACGGCATGCAGCTGGCCTGCGATGCGCTCGGGGGCCATGTGGGCCGGGCCGAGGCCCGGGAGTACGGCCGGGCCGCCTGCGAGGTGACCACAGGCGACCCGATCTTCGCGGGCGTTCCGCCCCACACCGAAGTGTGGATGAGCCACGGCGACCAGGTCGACACCGTGGCCGCCGAGTTCCTGCCGCTGGCCCGCACGGCCACCTGCCCGGTGGCGGCGGTCCGCCACCGCACGCTGCCGGTCTACGGCCTGCAGTTTCACCCTGAGGTGACGCACACGCCCGCGGGCGGACGGATGCTGGCCAACTTCCTCCGGGCCACCTGCGGCTGCTCCGGCTCGTGGCGGCTCGAGGACTTCGCCGCCACCACGATCGCCGAACTGCGGGCCCGCGTGGGGAGCGATCGCGTGATCTGCGGCCTCTCGGGCGGCGTCGACTCCGCGGTCGTCGCCGCGCTGCTGTCGCGGGCGATCGGCGACCAGCTCTCGTGCATCCTCGTCGACAACGGCCTGCTGCGGAAGAACGAGGCCGCCGCCGTGATCGAGGAGTTCACCGAGCACTTCAAGACGGACCTGCACGTCGTGCCCGCCGAGGGCCGGTTTCTCGAGGTCCTCGCCGGCGTGACGGAGCCGCAGGAGAAGCGGCGGCGGATCGGCAAGACGTTCGTCGACTGCTTTGCCGACGAGGCCGCCAAGATCCGCGGGGCGAAGTTCCTCGCCCAGGGCACGCTCTATCCCGACGTCATCGAAAGCGGTGCCGCCCCCGACGGCCCCGCCGCCACCATCAAGCTCCACCACAACGTCGGCGGCCTGCCGGAGGACCTGCAGTTCCAGCTCATCGAGCCGCTCCGCGACCTGTTCAAGGACGAAGTCCGGCAGCTCGGCCTGCAATTGGGGCTGCCGGAGCGGATCGTATGGCGGCATCCGTTCCCCGGACCGGGCCTGGCGGTCCGCTGCCTCGGCGCGGTGACGAAGCCGCGGCTCGACACGCTGCGGGAGGCCGACGCGGTCGTGCTCGAGGAACTGGAGCGGGCCGGGCTGATGCGGAAGGTGTCGCAGGCGTTCGCCGTGCTGCTGCCGGTGCAGAGCGTGGGCGTGATGGGCGACGCGCGCACTTACGACGACGTGCTCGCCATCCGGGCGGTCGAGACCGAGGACTTCATGACCGCCGATTGGAGCCACCTTCCCTACGACGTCCTGGCCCGAATTTCCACGCGAATCATCAACGAGGTGCGGGGCATCAACCGCGTCGTATACGACGTGTCTTCCAAGCCTCCCGCCACCATTGAGTGGGAGTGACACGGGTGGTGTAGACTTCCGGGTGGGGCGGCGGCCGGCCGCCCACCCCGGACGGCTCCCCATGCACGTGGCGATCATCGAGGACGATCCCGTCATCGCGAAGGCGGTCGGGAAGGCGGTGCGCGAAGCGGGCCACGAGTGCACGTGGGTCGCGGACGGCGACACGGCGATCCGCAACCGGACGTTCGCCTCGAGCGACCTGGTCGTTCTGGATCTCATGCTGCCGAACACCGGCGGCCTGACGGTGCTGGAGGCGGCGCGGTCGGCGGGCGTCCGCACTCCCGTGATCGTGCTCACGGCCCTCGGCGCGGTGTCCGACAAGCTGCGGGGCTTCACGACGGGCGCCGACGACTATCTCGTGAAGCCGTTCGCGGTGGACGAACTGCTGGCTCGGATCGAGGCGCTCCACCGCCGGGCCGGCCACAGGCCGGCGCTGGAGATGGAGGCGGGTCCGCTCCAGCTCACGCTGGCCACGAAGCGGGTGACACTCTCCGGGCGGACGATCGAGCTCACGCCGACCGAGTTCAGCATCCTGGAGCTGCTGATGCGGTTCAACGGCCAGGTCGTGACCCGGAAGATGCTCTGCGAGCATGTCTGGGGGTTCGACTGGGACGGCCCGACGAACGTCATCGAGGTCCACATCAACCGCCTCCGCGGCAAGATCGACAAGGGGCGGCAGGAGTCGTTCATCTCCACCATCCGGGGCCGCGGCTATGCGCTCGCCGTGGCCTGACTGGGCGCCGACGACGACTCTCCGGGCGCGGCTCACGCTCTGGAACACGGCGGTCGTGCTGGCGATGACGCTGGCCTCGCTCGTCGCGGCCCGGATCATGGCCCGCGCGACGTTGTATGCGGACGCCGACGCCGAGCTCCGCGCCGGTGCCATGGAAGTCGTGCTGGCGATCCAGGACCTCTCTCCGAACATCGACGCCGTGGTCGCCGAAATCAGCCGCAAGGCCCGCAGCCACGACGAACGCGGCTGGTTCAGCCATCTGCTCACCGAGGATGGCACCATCATCTGGAAGAGCGACCATTGTCCGGCGTCCGTGGCGAACTATCCGCCGCATAACCTCGACCGGGAGGAAAACATCGTCCAGGTGGGCCCGTACCGCTACGTGCGGCTCCGCGTCGCCCGGCCGGGGCAGCCCGCCTATCACGTGCGGCTCGGCACGTACACGACCGGCCTCGATGATCGACTGACCGCCCTGATGCGGCAGTTGACGGTGGTCGGTCTGGCGCTTGCCCTGCTCACCCCCGTGGCGGGCTGGTGGCTGGCCCGACGCGCGACGCGGCCGGTCGGCGACATCCTCCAGATCGCGGATCAGCTCCGCCCCACGAGACTCGGCGACCGGCTGCCGGTGCGCGGGAGCCGCGACGAACTCGACCGGCTCGCCCGCACGATCAACCGGCTGCTCGACCAGGTCGCCGACCATGTCGATCGCCAGCAGCAGTTCGTGGCCGACGCCGCCCACGAACTCCGCGGGCCGCTCGCCGCCATCCGCAGCCTGGTGGAAGTGGCGATCTCACACGACCGCTCGTCCGGCGAGTATCGCGACACCCTCGAGGAGGTGCTCGAGGAGATGCGGCACCTCTCGTCACTGGCGAATGCCATGCTGACGCTGGCCGAGGCGGGAGGAGACAATGCCACCACGGCGCGTGAAGATCTGGACCTGGCCGCGGTCGTCCGGCAGACGGCCGCGATGTTCGCCGGCGTGGCCGAGGACCGCGGCATCCGCATCACCGTGGACGCGGCCCCCGTCGTCCTGCCGGGAAGCGCCGCGCAGTTTCGCCAGGTGCTCGGCAACCTGCTCGACAACGGCATCCGTTTCACGCCGCCCGGTGGAACCGTGAACGTCCGCGTGGCGGCCGACGCGGACCGCGCCCTGCTGACCGTCCGTGATTCGGGCGAAGGCATCGCCGCCGGGCACATCGACCGCATCTTCGACCGGTTCTACAAGACCGACCCCGCCCGCTCCCGCCACGAAGGTCGCAGCGGTGGCCTCGGACTGCCGATCTGCAAGGCGATCATCGAACGACACGGCGGCACGATCGCGGTGGTCAGCGCCCCCGGGACAGGCACGACCGTGACGGTGGCCCTGCCGCTCCGCGTGGGCGGCGGACGACCGCACTCCGCTGCGCCTCCACCGCTCGCGGCCAGCACGCCATGAGTCTAAACCCCCGCGGTCCCGATCGCGGCTGCGAAGCGGGCATCGTGTTCGCCCTGGCCATCGAGGCCGACGCTTTCGAGCGCCGGGCCACGGACCGTGTCGAGTGGCGGGGCCCCGGCGTCGTGGTGCTCGAGGGCACGGTGGCCGGTGTCCGGGTGGCGTGGTGCGTCTCCGGGGCGGGCGGGCCCGCGGCGGCCCGTGCGGCGGCCCTCATGATCGACGGCCACCGGCCGCGGCGGCTGGTGTCGGCCGGATTCGCCGGCGGCCTCGATCCCGCCCTGCCGCGCGGCTGCCTCGTGCGGCCGGCCGCCGTGACGACCGACCAGGTTGGCACCCACATCCGCCTCGCGCATGCCGCAGCGGGAGCGGCCGAGCCGCTCGTGGTCAGCGTGACCGAGGTCGTCGCCACGGTGGCGGCCAAGCGGGCGCTCGCCGCCCGGACCGGCGCGGCGATCGTCGACATGGAAACCCATGCGGTCGCGACGGTGGCGGCCACCGCCGGCCTGCCGTGCTTCGGGGTCCGGGTCGTCTCCGACGATGCCTCCCAGACGTTGCCCGCGGAGGTCGCAGGCCTGGCGCGGCCGCAGTCGGCGCTCCGCCGCTTGGGCGCCGTCGTCGGCGCGGTCAGCCGCCGGCCCGCGGCGGCGGTCGATCTGTGGCGGCTTTACGAGCACGCCGTGGTCGATGGCCGCACACTGGCGAGCGAACTCGAACGGCTGTGCGGTGCACTCGCGGGGCGGGCCGCGGTCACATCCGACCGGTCAGCAGCCGCACCAGCGGATTCCGCGGCAGGTCCGCGACCAACGCGCTGACCGGTCGGCCAAGGGCCCTGCCCGCCGCCTCCGCGGCCGCCCGCCCGCTGCGAATGGCGCCTTCCATCGTCGAGGGCCAGCCGGTCGCGGTCCAATCGCCGGCCAGAAAGAGGTTGGCGACGGCCGTGCCCGGTCGCGGCCGCACCGCCTCCACACCCGGCCGCACCGAGAGCACGGCGGTGGGATCGGTCACCACCCGCGCGTCGCGGAGACGGGCCGTGCGGGCCGGCGGAAAAATCTCCCGCAGTTCCGCCACGACGGTGTCGCGAAGCCGCTCCCGATCGCCGTCCATCAGCCCGCGGGAGGCGCTGATCACGACCTGGCAGTGGCCGGCCGACGTGCCGCGAAACACCCATTGCGACACCCGCCCCACGAGCACGGCATGCGGCACGTCGATCACGTCGCGATCGAACCACAGATGAACGGCCGTGATCGGCGACCCGACGAGCCGCTCTTCGGCGGCCGGCACGACGTCGGGCAGGAGCCGGGCCGCCTGCCGCCAGGGCACGGCGACGATCGCGGCGGCGCACGGCACCGTTTCCTCTCCGCAGCGGACGGCGACGATCCCGCCGGCGGCGTGGTCGAAACCGGTCGCCGCCAGTCCCGTACGGACCGTCACGCCGCGGTCCCGCAGCCAGCCCACGAGCCGCGTCCCGAACAGCGTGCCCAGCGGCTCGGTCGGCACGATCAAATCGGTGGCATCGCGATGCGCGAGGAATGCGTCGACGGCCACCTTCCGCGCGGCCGCCAGGCTCACCAGGTCGAGCGCCTCCCCCAGGGCGCTCTCGATCACCGGCTGCCAGAAGAGGCGAATCACCGCGTCCGGCTGGCCGCAGGAGCGGAGCCAGTCGAGCGCCGTGCGCGACTCCGCGTCCGCGGCCGGCCGGGCGAGCCGCAGCATGCCGCGGGCCAGGGCCGCCTTCTCGCCCAGGGTGAAGTGCCGCATGCCGAGAAGGAGCGGGGCGAGATGCAGCGGCGCCGGCAGCAGCCGCGAGGGGGTGCAATCGGCCCGGCGACCGTCCGGGCCGATGAACGAGAGCGTGCGGTCGCGGCGGAGCGCCGCGGCCAGGCCCGTCCGCGCGCAGAGATCGAGAAAGTTCGTGCAGCAGCCCATCGCCACGTGCTGGCAGGCGTCCACGAGGCCACCCGACACGGGATCCTCGAACGACGCCGCCCGGCCGCCGGCATGCCGACGCGATTCCAGGATCACGGCTCGGATGCCGGCCTCGGCCAGGGCCGCCGCCGCGGCGAGGCCGGCCAGCCCGCCACCGACGATCGCCACCGGCGCAGGATCGACCCCGGACAAGGCGGCATCACCTGGACCCGTAGTCATGACACGCTCCGCCTCCAGGGAGGCACGGGGCCCAGGAGCGTCGTCGTCAGGGCGGCCGCCAGCAGCCGGGCACGGCCGGGCCGAACGCGGGCCGTGAAGATTGCCGCCCCGGCCCGACGCACCGCCGTGAACAGCCGCCGGTACACGCCGAACATCGCCCGCCATGCCATCCGGCCGTCGGTCGTGAGCATGCGATCGAGCCGGGCACCACGGGCGAAACAGGCGGCCGCCCGATCGCACTCCAGGGCCGCGAGCCGGCTGAAACCCGCGCCGATGCGGCCCGCGATCAGATCGTCCACGGTGCATCCCGCGGCGTGAAAGTCCGCGGCGGGAAGATAGATCCGGCCCCGGGCCAGGTCCTCGGGAACGTCGCGGAGGATGTTCGTCAGTTGGAAGGCGAGGCCCACGTCATGGGCCACGGCGACCGCCGCCGGATCGGTGAATCCCCAGATGTGGATCGCCGCCACCCCGACGGCGGATGCCACACGGCGGCAATACTCCTCCAGGTCGGCGAACGTCTCGTAGCGATCGCGGTCGAGATCCATGCGCACGCCCTCGAGAATGGCGTCGATCGAGCCGCGGGGCACGCCGAAGCGGCGGACCGTGTCGGCGAGGGCCCGCACGACGGGATCGTCCACGCGGCCGCCGTCGACCGCCTCCGCGACCGTGGCCGCAAAGGCGGCGAGGGCCTCCCGGGCCGTGGCCGGATCGGCCGCATCGTCCACGATGTCGTCCGCTCGGCGACAGAAGGCATACAGGGCCGTGGTGCCGCGCCGCTTCGCGACCGGCAGCAAGGCGATCGGGGCCGCGAAACTCGACCCCGCAGCCCGCAGGGCTTCCGCACAGGCGCGGTGATCGGCGGCCAGGTTGCTCATGCGTCATTCCCGAGACGCGTCATCGCCGCCTGCCAGCCGGCACGGGCGGCCAGCGCGAGTTTCGTGCCCCGGCCCACGGTCGGCCGCCGGGCCAGCGTGTCACCGTCGGCACGTTCGATCGCGGCCGCCACCGCCCGGCCGCCGCCGAGGAACATCGTGATCGCCGGACGCAGCGCCCGGGGCGCCGCAGCGGCCAGCGGACCACCGCGGTCGAAGCACTCTCGCGCCCAGGCCACCTCCTCGCGGACGAGCGTCCGCAGGGCAGGGGAGGCCTGTGCGGCGTCGAGGTCGGCCTCGACCACGCCGTGACGCCACATGTCGGCCACCGGCAGGTAGACACGGCCGGCGTTCCGGTCGCGCTTGATGTCCTGCCAAAAGTTGACCAGTTGCAGCCCCGTGCAGATCGCGTCGGACATGTCGACGAGCCGCGGATCGCGGCAGCCCTCGAGCGCCAGCACGATCCGGCCCACCGGATTCGCCGACCGCCGGCAGTAGTCGAGCACCGCGCCGCGATCGGCGTATCGCGTCTGCACCTGATCCTGCTGGAAGGCGTCGATCAGGTCGGCGAAGGGGCCGATCTCGAGGCCGGTGGCCCGCACCGTCTCGGCCAGCGCCACGCAGACCGGATGCCGCGGCCGCCCGGCGAAACAGTCGTCGAGTTCGCCGCGCCAGGCGGTCAGCGCCGCCGTCGCCTCGGCGGTGCTCGCCGCCTCGTCGGCGAGGTCGTCGGCCCAGCGGGCGAAGGCGTAGACGTTCGCCAGGTGCTGCCGCAGCCGCGGCGGGACGAGCCGCGTGGCGACGGTGAAGTTCTCGTAGTGCCGGGCCGCCACCTCCCGGCAGAACGCCCGCGCCGCATCGAGGTCGCCTCCAGCTGGCACCGGTGCCAGCCGCCAGGCGGCCGGATCACGGCGGGCTGCGGCGGAATGACGTGCACTCATCGCTTCGCTGGTCATGCGCGGGCGACCGCAGGGAATCTGGCCGGGTCCACCGGCTATCACTACCATACCGTGTCGTCGTCGTTCGTCGCCCGCCCTCAATGGATCGCCCATGAACATCCTCCTGGCCAGCCCCCGCGGATTCTGTGCGGGCGTCAACATGGCCATCGACACGCTCGACACGGCGATCAAGCTGTACGGCAAGCCGGTCTACGTATTTCACGAGATCGTGCACAACAAGCACGTCGTCGAGCGGTTCACGCGGGAAGGGGCCGTGTTCGTGGACACGGTCGAGGAAGTTCCCGAAGAAGCCGTGCTGCTGTTCTCGGCCCACGGCGTGGCTCCCGAGGTTCGCCGGGTGGCCGCCGCCCGCCGCCTGCGGGCCATCGACGCCACCTGCCCGCTGGTCACGAAGGTGCACCTCGAGGCGATCAAATACGCCAAGCAGGGCTACCACATCATGCTCATCGGCCACGAGGGGCACGACGAGGTGATCGGCACCATGGGGCAGGCGCCGGACGCCTTCACGCTCGTCGAGACCGCCGAGGAGGTCGACGCCCTGCCGTTCGGCCCGGACGACAAGCTGGCCTACCTCACGCAGACGACGCTGTCGGTGGACGACGCCTCACGGATCATCGCCCGCCTCAAGGCGCGGTTCCCGCAGATCGTCGGGCCGCCCAAGGACGACATCTGCTACGCCACGCAGAATCGGCAGGAGGCCGTGCGGCTGCTCTCCGCGGACGCGCAACTCGTGCTCGTGCTCGGCAGCCAGAACAGTTCCAACAGCCAGCGGCTGGCCGAACTGGCCCGCGAGCGCGGGATCCCGGCATACCTCATCGACGGCGCCAACGAGATCGAGCCCGGCTGGTTCCGCGGCGACGAGACGGTCGTGATCACCGCCGGCGCCAGCGCCCCTGAAAGCGTCGTGCAAGACTGTGTCGCGTGGCTCAAGGAGCGGTTCGGGGCGACCGTCGAGGAGCGGACGATCCGGGAGGAGGAGGTCTACTTCCCGCTTCCCAAGGAGCTCCGCGCCGCAGCGGCGGCCATTCAGCTGCCGATGGCGTGAGCGGGCCGGCCGCCACCTCGTGCAGGGCCATTTTGCCCGCGGCGCATTCCGCCCCCGCGAGGATGTGTCGTATCCTGGCGGTCACGCCCGATCGTCCGGGGCAGCACGGGAAACGAGCCATGACCACCAGCACACGAAACTTCTTCATCGCCGTGGCGATCCTGGCCGTCTGCTGCCCGTCGGCCCGCGGCCAGGAACGGCCGAACATCGTCGTCATCCTGGCGGACGATCTCGGCAACGCCGACCTCGGCTACCGCGGCAGCCCCATCAAGACCCCGCATCTGGATGCCCTCGCGATGAGCGGCGTGCGGCTGGAGTCGTACTACGGACTGCCGGTCTGCACCCCGGCCCGGGCGGCCCTGATGACCGGCCGGTATCCGATGCGACACGGCCTGCAGACCCTGGTGATCTTCCCCAGCCACAAGTATGGACTGCCGACCGACGAGAAGACCCTGCCGCAGGCCCTCAAGGAAGTCGGTTATCGCACCTGCATGGTCGGCAAGTGGCACCTCGGGCATGCTGATCGGAAGTACTGGCCGCAAAACCGTGGCTTCGACCACTTCTATGGCAACCTCGTGGGCGAGGTCGATTACTTCACCAAGGAACGGGGCGGGCTGATCGACTGGCAGCGAAACGGCCGGTTCTTCAAGGAAGAAGGGTATTACACGAACCTGATCGGCGACGAGGCAGTCGGCCTCATCGAGCAGCACGACACGACCCAGCCGCTGTTCCTGTACTTCGCCTCGCTGGCGGCCCACGCGCCATACCAGGCCCCGCAGGAGGAGATCGACGCCTATCGGAACGTCTTTCCCGATGAGCGGAAGCGGACGTATGCCGCGATGATTACCGGCCTCGACAGGCAGGTGGGACGGATCGTCGCCGCCCTGGAGAAGCGGAAGATGCGCGAGAACACGCTGATCTTCTTCACCTCCGACAACGGCGGGGCGACCAGTGCGATGTTCGCCACCGGAGCACGTCCGGCGGAACAGCGGGCGCACGAGACGGAAGGGAAACCTCCCTGCTCGAACGCGCCCTTCTCGGGTGGCAAGGGAGGGTTGAGGGAAGGGGGCGTCCGGCTGCCGGCGTTCGTCAGTTGGCCGGGCACGCTGAAGCCGGCAGTGGTCAAGGAGCCGCTGCACCACGTCGACCTGATGCCCACCCTGCTCGCCCTCGTGGGTGGCCAGGGGAAGCCCGACAAGCCGTTCGACGGACGGGACGCCTCGGCCACGATTGCCGAAGGTCGACCGTCACCCCACGACGACATTCTCATCAACGTCGAGTTGTTCCGCGGCGCGATCCGCAAGGGCCAGTGGAAACTGCTGAAGCTGGCGACCCTCCCGGGCAAGACCGAGTTGTTCGACCTGGAAGCGGACCCGGGAGAAACGACGAACCTCGCCGACAAGCACCCCGACGTCGCCCACGACCTGGCAACCCGGCTGGTGGAGTATTCCCGGCAGGCGAAGATGAGCGAATGGCTCAAGTCGCAGGTGGATTACCTGGGGGCGCAGAGCGAGACCGCGTTCGACCCCGACTACAACATCGACGCCGGTGTGCCGAACGAGAAGCCGGCCTTGCCTTTCGGGCAGTGACCGGGAACTGCCCGGGGTTGCAGGGCGAACGAACGCTGCATCCGCCGGCGGCGGTCCGTCCCGCGCGAACACCAGGGCCGCACCGGCGCACTCGTGTCACTTCGTGAGCTTCTTGTAGCGGAAGCGGTGCGGCTCGTCGGCGTCCAGGCCCAGCCGCTCCTTGCGGCTCCGCTCGTAGACCTCGAAGTTGCCCTCGCAGACGTGGACGTAACCGTCCCCCTCGAAGGCGATGATGTGGGTCGCCAGCCGGTCGAGGAACCAGCGATCGTGGGTGATCACCACCACCGATCCGGCGAAGCTCGTGATGCCCTCCTCCAGTGACCGCAGCGTGTCGACGTCGAGGTCGTTGGTCGGCTCGTCGAGGAGCAGGAGGTTGGCCCCGCCGCGGAGCAGCTTGGCCAGGTGCACCCGGTTCCGTTCACCGCCGGAGAGCGTGCCCACCTTCTTCTGCTGGTCGGGACCCATGAAGTTGAACTTGGCCACGTAGCTGCGGGCGTTGACCGCGCGCTTGCCCAGCTCGATCGTGTCGTGGCCGCCCGAGATCTCCTCGAACACCGTCTTCTCGGGATCGAGGGCGTCGCGGTTCTGATCCACGTAGCCGATGTCCACGGTCGCTCCGACCTTGATTGCGCCCGAGTCTGGCTGTTCAGCGCCCACGAGCATGCGGAAGAGCGTCGTCTTGCCGGCACCGTTGGGGCCGATGATTCCCACGATGCCGCCGGGGGGCAGGCGGAAGGAGAGGTTCTCGAACAGCAGCTTGTCGCCGAAGGCCTTGGAGATGTTCTCGACGTCGATCACCTGGTCGCCGAGCGGCCGGCTGGCGGGAATGAAGATCTCGATGTCCTGGTCGCGGACGGCGGCCTGCTCGGCGGCGAGCTTCTCATAGGCCGCCATGCGGGCCTTGCTCTTGGCCTGCCGCGCCTTGGGCGACATCCGCACCCACTCCAATTCCTTGTCGAGCGTCTTCTGCCGGGCCGAGGCCTGCTTCTCCTCCAGCTCCAGGCGGGCCTTCTTCTGCTGGAGCCAGGCGGAATAGTTGCCCTCGAACGGGATGCCCCGGCCGTGATCGACCTCCAGGATCCACTTGGCCACGTTGTCGAGGAAGTAGCGGTCGTGCGTCACCGCGACGACGGTGCCGGTGTACTCGGCGAGGTGCCGCTCGAGCCAGTGGACGCTCTCGGCGTCGAGGTGGTTCGTGGGCTCGTCGAGGAGCAGCAGGTCGGGCTTTTCGAGGAGCAGCTTGCAGAGGGCGACGCGGCGCCGCTCGCCACCCGACAGGTTTGTCACGCCCCAGTCTCCGGGCGGGAGATTCATCGCGTCCATGGCGATCTCCACCTGCCGGTCGAGATCCCAGAGGTTCTTGGCATCGATCTCGTCCTGCACGCGGGCCTGCTCGGCGAGCAGCTTCTCCATTTCTTCGTCGCCGAGGGGCTCGGCGAACCGGGCGTTGATCTCCTCGTACCGGCGGAGCACGGCCCGGGAATGATCGACCGCGTCCATCACGTTCTCGAACACCGTCTTGGCCGGGTCGAGCTTCGGCTCCTGCTCCAGGTAGCCGACGGTGTAGCCCTCGGCGAGCCGAGCCTCGCCGTCGAACTCCTTGTCGATGCCCGCCATGATCTTCATGAGCGTGCTCTTGCCGGCGCCGTTGCGACCGAGGAGGCCGATCTTCGCCCCGGGATAGAAGGCGAGGTTGATGTTCTTGAGCAGCTCGCGCTGGCCGAACTTCTTGTTGAGGTCCGAGATCTGAAAGATGAAGGCGGGGCCCATGGGGTCGGCGATGCTCACGGGGAGGGAGGGGGCGTGTGGAACTGTCTCTTCCGATCCTATCAAAACCCCGTCGTCCCATGAGGGGCCGTTGCTGCGCCGCGCGGCATGGACTACGATGCCTCGCGGCCGGAAAGCGGCCGTTTTCTGCATCGCAGCGAGGAGTTCCGCCATGCCCGAATACGCGCAGCCCGACGTGCTGGTTTCCACCGCCTGGGTGGCAGAGCACCTCTCCGACCCCGCCGTGCGGATCGTGGAATCCGACGAGGACCGGGCCCTGTACACGCAGGGTCACATCCCGGGCGCGGTGGAAATCGACTGGGCCGTGGACCTGCAGTGCCAGGTCGTCCGCGACTACATCGACCGAACGGCCTTCGAACGGCTGTGCGCCGAGCGGGGCATCTCCAACGACACCACCGTGGTGTTCTACGGCGACAAGAACAACTGGTGGGCGTGCTACGCCTTCTGGGTCTTCAAGCTCTACGGCCACAAAGACTGCCGCATCATGAACGGCGGCCGGAAGCGGTGGGAACTCGACGGTCGGGCCTGGTCGAGCGACCGGGTCTCGTACCCGCGGGCCACGTACACCGCCCAGGAGCAGGACGGCACGATCCGCGCCCTCCGCGACGAGGTGCTGAAACACTGCAAGGCGGGCAAGCAGCTGCTCGACGTCCGCAGTCCCGAGGAATACCGCGGTGAGCGGATGCACATGCCGGACTATCCGAACGAAGGCGCGGTTCGTGGCGGCCACATCCCCGGTGCTCTCAACGTGCCCTGGCCGATGAATTGCCACGAGGACGGGACGTTCAAGAACGCAAAGGAGCTGGAAAAACTCTACGTCAAGGAACTGAAGATGAAGCGGCGGTCGCCTACGATCGCCTACTGCCGCATCGGCGAGCGGTCGAGCCTGACGTGGTTCGTGCTCACCTACCTCCTCGGCTTCGGCAACGTGAAGAACTACGACGGCTCCTGGCTCGAGTGGGGCAACGCCGTCCGCGTGCCGATCGCCAAGGGTGCCGAGCCGGGGGGCATGGCCGCCACGCCGGCGACCACCGCCCACGCCTGACGCACCATGGGCGTTCGCGAGCGGGTCGAGGAGATCGTCGCCGAGTTTTCCGACCTCGACGGCCGGGAAAAGCTCGAATTGCTGGTGGACTACGCCAACGGGCTGCCGCCGTTGCCCGCCGCCTACGAGGCCCGCAAGGCGTCCGAGGATCGGCGGGTGCACGAGTGCCAGACGCCCGTGTTCCTCTGGACGGAGGTGGACCGGGGAATGGCGCAGGTCGTGGCCGAGGTCGCCCCCGAGGCGCCCACCGTCAAGGGGTTCGTCGCCATCCTCGCCGCGGCCGTGAACGGTCAGCCGGCCAGCGAGGCAGCCGCCATCCCCGAGGACCTGCTCGAGCGGCTCGGTCTGGCCGAGGTGCTGGGCATCCTCCGCTCCCGCGGCCTGCGGTCGATCACCGCCCGCATCAAGCGCGGCCTCGCGGCGGCGGCGGCGGGCGGATGACCGGCATGCATGCCTCCACTCGCTTCCAAAGCCAGACGATTCGACAGGCTTGCCCCTTCGAAAGCCCATCGCACCAGGACGCTCGTTTGATTCCGTAGAGGCAGGCGAGGGGATCGGCGTGAGGATGTGGAGCGTGGCGTGCGGCCGCCAGCGACGCAACTCATGCCGGCCCCGAGCCGGCTTGGGCTCCACGGCTCACCGCTGAACCGCTCCCGATCCCGGAAAGGACTGCCCCGTGTCACCCGCTGAAAAAGTCGTCGCCGGCATCGATCTTGGCGGCACGGCGATCAACTACACGTTCCTCGACGAGCGCGGCCAGTTCCTCATCGACGGCCTCTGCGAGCATCCGGCCCGCAGCGTCGAGGGACCGGACGTGTGCCTCACGCAGATCGAGGACGGCCTGCGGGCGGCGGCCGAGCGGGCGGGTCTGCCCCGTGAGAAGCTCGTGGCCGTCGGCCTCGACACGCCCGGGCCGGCGAGCGGCGCGGGCGTCTTGAGCCGCCGCGGCTCGACGAACTTCGTGCATCCGGAGTGGGCTGGCTTCGACATGCGGGCGGGGCTCGAGCGGCGGCTCGGCCTGCCGGTCACCTACCTCAACGACGGCAATGCCGCCGCCCTGTGGGGCCACGTCGCGATCTTCGGCTCCGAAAACGAGACCACGAGCGTCTCCGCGATCATCGGCACGGGCCTCGGCGGCGGCGTGATCACCGGCGGCCGCGTGGTCACGGGCCGCAACGGGTTCGGCGGCGAGCTGGGGCACGTGCTTATCCCCTGGACGGCGATCTCCGGCATCGAGGGCCTCGTGCCGCGGTGCAACTGCGGGCGGACGGGTGACCTGGAGTCGCTCTGCTCGCTGACGGCGATCCGGCAGTCGCTCCTGCCACACTTCCTCGCCCGGCATCCGGGCCATCCGCTCGCGGCGGAAGCCGACATGGCCACGGCCGCGAAACGCGTTCGCGGCCTCGCGGAGCGGGGTGACGAACTCTGTCGGGCGATCTTCAGCGTTCAGGCCCGGGCGCTCGGCCTGTTCTTCGACGAAATGATCAACGTCTTCGATCCCGACGCGTTGATCGTGGGGGGCGGGGCCGTGGAGACCGACGAGGCCTTCCGGCGGTGGTTCATCGCCGAGATCCGCGCCGGCATGCCGACGCAGCGGGAGGAGCAGGCCGACCTGCCGATCCACGTCATGCCGTCGGGCGACACGGCCGGCGCCCGGGGCGCCGCCATCGACGCCGCCCGGATGGTCCGTGAACGCAGGCTGTGAGCCGATTCACGCCACGTGGTCGAGCACCGGCAAGGCAGGCAGGCCGTTGGGCTGGGGCCGCGGGGCGGGGGCGGGCAGGGGCCGCAGATCGGCCGGCTTGGCCCGCGACGGGCCGAAGATCATCAGCCGCGTCGTGGCGAGCAGCCCGCCGAGCGATCCGAACGTGGCCTCGACCGCCGCCGGCTCATAGCCGCAGTGGACCATGCAGTCGCGGCACTTGGGATTCCCGCTGGCCCGGCCGTAGCGGTCCCAGTCGGTCTCCTCCATCAGCTCGCGGAAGGTCTTCGTATAGCCCTCGTCGAGCAGGTAGCAGGGCCGCTGCCAACCGAAGAGGTTGTAGGTGGGCGTGCCCCACGGCCGGCACTCCAGCTCCCACGCTCCCTTGAGGAACTCCAGGAACACGGGCGACTGGTTGAACTTCCAACGCCGCGGCGCCCCGTCGAGCATGCGGCGGAAGAGCGACTGACTGCGCTGCCGCGGCAGGAAGTGATCCTGGTCGGGCGCCTTCGAATAGGAATAGCCCGGCGAGATCATCATCCCCTCGACGCCGAGGGACATCACGTCGTCGAAGAACTTCCGGTAGCGGTCGGGATCGGCGTCGGTGAACAGCGTGGAGTTGGTCGTCACGCGGAATCCGGCCCGCCGGGCGGCCTTGATCGCCGCCACCGCGGCGTCGTACACGCCCTCCCGGCAGACGGCGTGGTCGTGCTCCTCGCGTGGCCCGTCGAGGTGCACGGAGAAGGCGAGGTAGGGGGAGGGCTCGAAGTGCGGCAGCATCTCCTCGAGCTTGAGGGCGTTGGTGCAGAGGTAGAGATACTTTTTGCGGGCCACGATGCCCGCCACGATCTGCTCGATCTGCGGATGGAGCAGCGGCTCGCCGCCGGGGATCGAGACGATCGGGGCGCCGCACTCGTCCACCGCCTGAAAGCATTGATCCGGAGTGAGGTGCGACCGGAGGATCTCGGTGGGGTGCTGGATCTTGCCGCAGCCGCCACAGGCGAGATTGCAGCGAAACAGCGGCTCGAGCATGAGCACCAGCGGATAGCGGTCGTTGCCCCGCAGCCGCTGGATGGCCACGTGCCGCAGCACCGCAAGCATCTGTCCGACAGGCACGCTCATGCGACACGCTCCATCCGCCGGCCGGCCGCCTGGCGGGCCGTCCGCACCAGCGCGATCAGAGGGAAGTAGATCGGATACCAGTGGTATTTCAGGTAGAACACCTGCGGGAACCCGGTGCCCGTGAACTCCTCCTGCTCCCAGGTGCCGTCGGCCTCCTGCCGCTCCACCAGCCAGCGGACGCCGGCCTGGACCGCCGACGACTCGCCGCGGCCCGCGGCCACCAGGCCGGCCACGGCCCATGCCGTCTGCGAGGCGGTGACCGGCCCAACCCCCGCGAGCGTCCGATCGGCGTAGCTGTCGGGCGACTCGCCCCAGCCGCCGTCAGGCTGCTGATGGGCCTCGAGCCAGGCGGCGGCCCGCGCGACGAGCGGTTCGGCCGGGGCCATGCCCACCGCCTGCAATCCCTGCAGGGCCTGCCATGTGCCGTAGATGTAGTTCACGCCCCAGCGTCCATACCAGGAACCATCGGGCTCCTGGGTCTTCTCCAGGTAGGCGACCGCCCGCTCGACCGCCGGGTGCCCCCGCCGCAGACCAGTCTTGCCGAAGGCCTCGAGCACCCGGCCCGCCAGGTCGGGCGAACTCGGATCGATCATCGCGTTGTGGTCGGCGAACGGCACCTTGCAGAGCAGATCACAGTCGTTGTCGCGGTCGAACGCTCCCCAGCCGCCGTCGGTGTTCTGCATGGCCGCCAGCCAGGCCACGGCGCGGCCGATCGCGGCGGTGACCCGCGCGGCCCGCACGGCCGCGGCCCGATCCCGCGCAGGCCGGACCGCAGCCCGCCACGTCGCCAGGGCGATGACCACCATCGCGGTGTCATCGACGTCGGGGTAAAAGCGGTTGGCGTATTCGAAGCACCAGCCCGAGGGCTCGGCCCGCGTGCGGCGGGCCCAGTCGCCCGTGGCGCGAATCTCGTTCTCCAGCAGCCAATCCACAGCCCGCGCGAGGGCGTCGGCATCGACGGTGCGATCGCCGGCCGCAGCCGCCTCCACGAGACCGATGAGCGTGATTGCCGTGTCCCAGACGGGCGAACGGCAGGGCTCGAGCCGGGTCGTGCCGTCGGCCTCGAACTCGACGAGGGCGTCGAGCTGCCGCCAGCACTCCTGCAGTTCCGGCGCATCCTCGGCGCAGCCCATGGCACGCAGGGCGACGATGCTCCACACGATCGGCGGAAAGATGGCGCCGAGGCCGTCGCTATCGTCGAACCGCTCCAGCATCCAGCGGCGGCAGGCCTGGATCGCCCGCGCCCGCAGCGGCATGAAGCCGACCGCCTCGCAGGCCTTCATGAACCGGTCGGTGCCGCGGAAGAATCGCGCCCAGAAACTGCGGTCGGCTGGAGGCGGACCGCCGTGGCGATCCCGCTCGCTGAAGAGTTCGGCGATGCCGCGGTCGGCAGGAATGCGGCGCAGCGGCTTGAACGCCCACATCAGCGACAGCGGCACGATCATCGTTCGCGACCAGGCCGACACCCGATGCAGGTTCACCGGAAACCAGTCGGGCAGGAGCACGGCCTCGGGCGGCACCGCCGGGCAGGCGGAGTACGGCATCTGGCCGAGCAGCGCCATGTAGAACTTCGTGAAGCTGTTGACCGCCCAGGGACCGCCGGCGGCGGCGATCGCCTCCCGGGCCCGGACGAGGGCCGGCGACCGGGGATCATGGCCGGTGAGCTTCAAGGCGAGATACGCCTTGACGCTGGCACTGACATCCACGGGGCCACTCGGGTGAATCGCCCAGCCTCCCTGGGGAAGCTGCAACCGGAGGATGCGACGGGCCGCGCCCGCCACGTCGGGCCGGTCGAGCCGGCCTGCCCAGGCGAGAATGAGAATGAACTCGCTCTCCAGGATCGTGTCCCCTTCGAGGGGGCCGCGCCAGTGGCCGTCCGCCGCCTGGCGGGCCTGGAGCCAGGCCGCAGCCCGGCCCGCCGTCTCCTTGACGAAACGTTTCTCGATCTCCCCGCCGATGTCGCGTGGAACCGCGTGCCTGACGGCATGAGATCCCCGCCCGTGGATCGCGGTCGTTCGACACTCCACGGTTTCAGGCTGGGCGGCGCACGCGGAACTCGATCCGGTGAAACTCATACGAACATCCCTGATGCGAGCGAAGCGGGCGATCCATCGCCCTCGAACCGGAAAGATGCCGGGAGGATAGAGAACGTCGCGAACAGCGACAAGGCCGGACGGAAGGGAAGACCCGCCCCAAGCCGGCACTTGAGGACGCCGCGGGACGCTGGGCAACACACCAGGAAAAATAGGCTGCCTTTAACGACCGCTCGATGCCGCGCCGACACGCGCCCCGCTCGCCATCGGCACGGCGACGGTCACCCGTGTCCCACCGCCCGGCCGGGAGTCGATGGCGACCGTGCCCCCATTGAGTTCGACGAGCCGCCAGGCCTTGGGGAGCCCGAGGCCGATACCCCGCCCGGCTTCGCGGCCGCTGAAGAACGGATCGAACGCCCGCCGCAGGGTGGCGGCATCCATGCCGCGGCCGTCGTCTGCCACTTCGATCTCGACCATCGCTTCCGCCTCGCGGCCGCTGACCGCGACATGCCCGCCATCGTCCACGGCCTCGATGCCATTCTGCACCAGCGCCCGCAGCGCCTCGGAAAACTGGCCGGCATCCACGAGCAGCTCCAGCGGCATGGGAGGCGGGGCGTAGTCCAGCCGCAGCCCGCGGGCCGCGGCCAGCCCCCGCAGCGGGTCGAGCACGCTCCGCACAACATCACCGAGCGGGACCGCCGCCGGCTGCGGCCGCGGCGGGCGGGCGAAGAGCATCAGCCCACCGATCATGTCACGGGCCCGAAACGCCTGATCGACGATCGTGGAGAGCCGGCGGCGGCGCTCGGGATCCTGCTCGTCCACGAGCAGCGCCTGGGCTCGGGCCGCGATATTGGCCAGCGGATTGTTGATCTCGTGACCGGCGCCGTAGGCGAACTCGCGCAGCGCCTCCAGCCTGGCCTCGGCGAGCGCGGCCTCGAACTGCGGGTCATTCATCAGGTCGCCCTCCAGGAGAGCCGCCCGGCCGAAACCGAATACGTGGCGCATGCCTCTGACGAGCGAACCATGGACCGGCCGGATTCCCGCACCTCGAGACACACGGCAACCTCAAGCAAGCGGCCGCCCGCACCCGAAATGGATGCGGGCGGCCGCGGCAGGACGATGCTGACTCGGGCCTTCCGGTCACGAGCCGGCGACACCCGACTCGATGTCGAGCAGGCTGCAGATCCGATCGACGAGCACCTCGGCCTCGAAGGGCTTCTGGAGGAACTCGTTGGCACCGGACGCCTTCAGGTCCTCGATCTTGTCGGGCTCGCACATGCCGGAGATGCAGATGATCCGCACCTCGTCCATGGTCGAGTCGCTGCGCACCCGTTGGCAGACTTCCTTGCCATTGATGTCCGGCAGCATGACGTCGAGCACGATCAGGTCGGGACGGTAGTCCTTGACCATCATGCCGGCGTCAAAGCCGTTGTTCACGCTCCGCGTCTCGAAGCGGCCGTCCCGCTCGAGCACATCGGTGATCAGCTCGACAAGGTCCTGGTCGTCGTCCACGACGAGGATCTTCCGCCGGCCGCTTTCCAGCGCGTCGGTCGGAATCCCGTTGTCCCGCATGAACAGAAACAACTGATCACGTGGAATCCGACGGAACCGGCTGCCCGGCACGCGGAATCCCTTCAATTGCCCCGAGTCGAAGCAGCGAATGATCGTCTGCTGGCTCACCTTGCAAATCTTGGCAGCTTCGCCGGTCGTGTAAACGGTCTTCTGCATCTGCTTTACCACCCTCTCCCTAGCCGTGGTGCAGCTAGTCAAAACGGCAGTCCGGGGCTCTTCGCGAGCGATTCGACCCCGAACGCCTAGGCCTCCTTGCAGCGGTCTCTGACGCCGTCGCCACAACGGTCGCCATCCACGTCGCATTCCATGCCGACGCAGCTCTCCGAATGCCCCGGCTCGTCCGGGGATCCGATCTCGCAACGACGCAGGCCGGGGTAAGAGGGGGAAAGGACTCCGCTTCCTTCAACCGCTTCCCTGCAAGCCATCCTTGCCAGACGACCCAACTCTACAGGTACCTTTCGCGACGAGTCAATATCGCCCCAGACGGCGCAAATCCCTGAGCTGCAAGGCTTTGGGAGAAATCCCAAAAGTCGCGAAAAAATCCTCGCCCCCGGCACCGGCCCAGCCCGCCCGCGTTACCGGGCCGACATTGCCCGCGCCGGCACGATGATCTCGAGCAATTCCACGGCCGCGACGCCGGCCACGCAAATCGCGGCGACGCGGCCGTACACCAGTGCACCGGCCGCGCAGCCAAACAGGTTCGCCAGGTGCGGCCCTGCCGCAACCTCGAGCAACTTCACGTCCTGCACGTCACACAACAGGCCCGCGTCGATCAGGATCCGGCCCAGGGGAGCGCGTCGCTCGCGGATCGCGGCTGCCGTCGCTTCCGGAACCGCGTCCAAATCGATCCGCACGACCCCATGCTGGACGACCGCGCCGTCGCCGCGGACGAGCAGAATCTCGCGGGCGTAGCGTCCGCCAGGCTCGTTCGTGGCAGCCGGCCGTTCGGCAACGACCCGCAGTGCGACGGGGCCGCCGTGAAATCGCTCCATCGCCACCGTCATGTGGCTGCGGTGATCGAGCAGCCGCCTGGGCACGTCGGGGACGGCGTCCGCCGCCACCTCGCGCAGCCGGCCGAACGCCGCCGGATCGGCGTGCATGGCCCGCACCAGATCGAGGGCTCGAGCGACGGCTGAAGGGGCAGCGGGGAGCATCACGCGAAACGTCCGGAGACGCGGCAGGCAGCCCCTCGGGCGAGGCAGCGGCGCAATCAACGCCGCTGCGGTCAATTATTGGCCACCGGCGTGTGGGCCGCAAGGCGTCAGCCACCGGTCAAGCAGCCGCTTCGGGCACGGCGAGGTCGAGGAGAAACTCCAGCACCTCCCGCAGCCGGGGCAGTTTGCAGCCGGCGACGGCCGCGGCCGCCCGCGCCCGTTGGTCGCGCACGATCGCTGCGGCCCGGGTGAACACGTCGGCCCGCAGATAAAGGTCGCGGGCGGCGGCGATGATCTCGGCCGCGGCCTCGGGTGAGGTGCCGGCCCGACCGGCCAGGGCCCGAAGCGCGGCCACGTCCTCGGCCGACAACCGCTCGAGCGCCAGGGCCCACATCACGGTCGGCCTGCCGCCGAGCAGGTCGCCCGCCGCCTGCCGCGCGTTCTCCAAGTCGCCCTGCCAGTCCTTGAGGTCGTTGAGCACCTGGAATCCCGTGCCGACGTGCAGCGCGTAGCGGTCGATGGCGGCCGCGTCGGCCGGCAGCACCCCGGCCAGGCGGACGCCCATCGCTACGGCCGCCTCGAAGGCGGGCGATGTCTTGAGGCCATAGATCGCCAGCGCCTCGTCGGGTGCGAGCCGCTTGTCGCCATCCTCCCGCCACCACAACTCCGCGCCCTGCCCCTGCGCGAGCCGCACGTGTGCGTCGGCGAGCAGCTGCACGACGTCGCGAGCCGTGGTCGCATCGACGCCGGCGAGGCCGGAGACGATCCGATAGCCGAGGCCGACGAGGTGGTCGCCCACGTTGATCGCCACCGGCACGCCGCGCTGCCGGTGCAGCGTGGGCCGGCCGTACCGCATGGCGTCGTCGTCCTCGATGTCGTCGTGGACGAGCGAGGCCTTGTGAAACACCTCGATCGCGACGGCGGCCGCCTTCACCGAATCGCGGACGACCGCCGTGTCGACGGCGTAGCCGGTCGTCTCCCGCACGCCGTGCCGACCGCCGGCGAGGTCGGCCCGCACGGCGTCGTAGGCGGCCAGGGTGATGAACGGCCGGAGGAATTTTCCACCCCGGGAAAGAAAATCCGCCCCCATGGCGGCGGTGGCCGCGAGCGGCGTGAGACCCTGGGACGCCGCCGGCGCCGGCAAGGCCTCGTCGATGCCCAGGCGGCGACCGAGAGCCGCGAGCGCTTCGGGGGCGAACATCTCCGCCGCCTCGCGCAACAGCGGCAGGTAGTCGCCCATCGGCGCGACCGATCCGCCCGCGACACCCAGCAGGCCGAGCACCCAGTCCACGTCGATCGCCGCCGCGGCGGCGGCGTCGGCGCACGAGCAGCCCGGCTCGGGGCGGACGTGCGGCCGATAGGGCACCGCGGCGACCGGCAGGGAAAAAGCCGGCAGCATCGCGAACGCCTTTTCGAGGTCTTCGAGTTTCGCCACGCCGAGAATCCCGTCGTACTGCCCCGTCAGCAGCGAACCGATCGCCGCCACGGCCTGCGACGTGGACTGGACCACCCAGCCGCTGTCGCGGGCCGCCGCCCAGATCGTGGCGATGCCACAGGCCGGGCCGCACGCCGCCGGCACCGATTCGTCCGCACTGGTGGCAGCCGCACACGGACAGTCGGGGAGCAGCAACAGTCGCCGCCCCGTCGGGCCCATGGAGATCCGCTCCCGCCAATACTCAGAGACGATCGTGACCATCGTCCAGCCGACGAGGTCGCCCGTGCCTCCCGCGCGGGCGACGATCGACTCGGCCTGATTGCGGAGCCCCGCCGCCGTGCGGGCAGCCGCCGGCATGCCGTCGGCCCGCCACCCGGCGACCAGGTCGCTCGCCATGGCCCGCAAGCGGTCGCGAAGCTGCCGGGACGACGGACAGGCGAGCGGGGCGGGAGGGGCTGAGGGTGCAGGGCGCTCGACGGCCGGGGAGGGATTCACGCGATAACCTTTGGAGGACATGATCCGCTGATTCTAGAACCGCCCCCCCGACCTTTGGCTAACCCTCGTCGGCCGCAGGCTCGAAAAACGCTGGCAGGAGCGAATCCACCTGGAGCAGCCCGCCGCGGGACAGCAGCGGCTCGGGCTCCCGGGCCGCCAGGTGCCCGGCGGCCTCGAGGGTCCGCCACTGGTCGGCCCACTCGACCCGCGGATCGACGCCGAACTTCCGCCGCAGTCGCTCCACGTCGAGCCGCCCCTTCTTGAGCCCGAGCACGGTCTCGCGGATCAGCAGTTCGCGGGGCGTGGGCACGAGGCCGCGGCGGATCGGCAGCCGTCCGGCCTCCACTTCTCCCAGGTATTCGTCCCAGTGCGTGGCGTTCTGATAATGGATGCCGGAAAGGTGGCCGAAACTGGCGACGCCGAGCGCGGCCAGGTCGCTGCCCTCCCAGAGCATGTCGCGATAGCGGAACTGCACGCGCTGCGGATCGCGGACGAGCGTGTAGCCGCTGGAGACGACGTAGCCGGCGGCCTCGAACCGCTCGAAGGCCCACGCCACCCAGTCCCGCTTCGTGGGCCAGTCGGCGACGGGCACCTCACCGCCGCCGTCCTTCGCATCCTTGACGAACACCGTGTTGAAGGGGAGCTCCATCTGGTAGATCGTCACGCTGTCGGCGCCGAGGGCGAGCGTCTGCTCGACCGTCCGCTGCCACGACGCGAACGTCTCACCGACCATCCCCGCGATCAGGTCCACGTTCGTGCTCGGGAAGCCGGCCGCCTGGATCCACTCCCAGGCGCGGAGGATCTCGGCGGAGAGGTGGGCCCGGCCGTTGGCCTCGAGGATCCGATCGTCGAAGTTCTCGACGCCGAGCGAGATCCGCGTCATGCCCAGCGCCTTGAGCGCCCGCACCTTCGGCTCCGAGAGCGTGCCGGGCTCGCACTCGAACGTCACCTCCTCGGCGGCGTCCCAGCCGAAGCTTTCGTGCAGCCCGGCCACCAGCCGTTCGAGCTGCTTGACGGACAGGAACGACGGTGTGCCGCCGCCGAAGTAGACATACCTGAGCGGTCGGCCGGCGATCGCGCGGCGGGCCGCCACGAGGGCCGCCTCGCGGGCCAGGGCCTGCGAATATCGCTCCACGTCGGCGGCCGCCACGTCGGTGTAGACGCGGAAGTAGCAGAACTTGCACCGCTTCCGGCAGAAGGGCACGTGCAGGTAGAGCCCGAGCGGGGCCACGGTGGGGACGGCGTCGAAGGCGGCGAGCACCGCCGGCAGGGCGTCCGCATGCCACCGTGCGAACGGTGGATAGTTGGCGACGAAATAACTGCCCGGCTCGGTGGCGTCACTCATGGTCCCGTCAGCGTATCGCCCGGCGATTGGCTCCGGAAGGTATCGCGTGCAAGATGCCAGACCAGGAGTTCCACACGCCCACGAATCTCGCCATCGAAGCGAAGCTTTCGGCTGTCCATGGCGAAAATCATCCTTGACGAGCGGGTCGTCGCTGGCCCTGCGGCGTGCAGCCCGGTCGAGGGCAGGTGGGGCGTCGGGAACCCGAATGGGTCCGGCCGCTGGTCGCTGCCGGGCGGACAGCAGGCTACACTGCCGAACATTTGCCGTTCCCTATCTGAACCGGAGGAGGTTGACGTGACGGATTCAAGGCGGTCGTCGCGACGGCGATTCATGGGGACCACCCTGGGGGGCACGGCTGCGGCGGCGACCGCCGGCGGCTTCGTGCCCTTCGTCGCCGAAAAGAGCCGTGGGTTCGCCAACGAGTCGCCCAACGATCGCCCCGCCGTCGGCTGCATCGGCATGGGTTGGATGGGCATGCACGACGCCCGCGGGCTTGCCGAGTTCGGCGACATCGTCGCCGTCTGCGACGTCGACGCGAAAAACCTGGATCGGGCCCGGCACGACGTCCGCGTCGGCGCCGGCAAGGCCGACGCCTACCGCGACTACCGAAAGATGCTGGAGCGACCCGACATCGACGTGGTGAGCATCGCCACCCACGATCCGTGGCACGTGAAGATCGCCATCGAGGCGCTGCAGGCCGGCAAGCACGTCTTCTGCGAGAAGCCCCTGTCGCTCACGCTCGAGGAGAATCAGCTGGCCCGCGCTGCCGCCGAGAAGTATCCCCGGCAGCAGTTCTTCATCGGCACGCAGCAGCGGAGCGATCGAAACCTGTTCCTCCGTGCCGTCAACATGGTCCACAAGGGCCTGCTCGGCGACATGCGCCAGGTCACGGTCGCCCTCGACGGCGGCCAACTCGGCGGCTCCTTCCCGGTGGAGGAAGTGCCGAAGAGCCTCGACTGGGACATGTGGCAGGGCCAGGCGCCGTCCGTCCCCTACCGCCTTCATCGCTTCCACCAATACCGCTGGTGGTACGAATACTCCGGCGGCAAGTTCACCGACTGGGGGGCGCACCACGTCGACATCGCCCAGTGGGCACTGCGTGAGGACGCCCGCGGCAAGGGTCCCGTGTCGATCGACGGCGTCGACGCCCGCCACCCGGTTCCGTTCAAGGACGGCTATCCGACGCTCGACGACTGGTACAACACCTGCTACGACTTTGGCGTGAAGTGTCGCTTCGCCAGCGGCGTCGAGATGATGATCACCAGCCGTGGCGAAAACGGCATCACGTTCACCGGGACCAAGGGCAGTATCTTCGTCAGCCGCAAACGGATCGCCGGCACGCCGATCGACGAGGCCTGGGACGAGGGCCGGTTCACCGATGAAGACGTCCGCACGCTCTTCAAGGGGAAGCCGCCCGAGGAGCACAAGCGGAATTTCTTCCGTTGTGTCCGCGAGGGAGGCCTGCCGGTGTCGGACGTGTTCAGCCACGTCGTCGCGATGAACACCTGCCACCTGGCCGCGATCGCCGCGCGACTCGGCCGCACGATCACGTGGGATCCGGCCACGGAGAGGATCATCGGCGACGAACAGGCGGCGTCGTTCGCGGCCCGCGCGCCGCGCAAGGGATTCGAAATCCCCCGCGTGTGACCATCGACACCGGCCGGAGGCCGTGAATATCGATCCCGGGCAACTCGTCCGGCCCCGCTTGAACGACGGCACGAGCGGATCCCAGTCGGTGGTCGTGCCGCGGGCGGGAAACCGGCGTTACAGGGAGCCGCGGGCGGCGAGGAGGTCGTCGAAGTCGCGGAGGTGGTAGGCGAGCTTCGCCTTGTCGAGCACGCCGCATAGCCCGCGGAGCGCGATGCCCATGCCGTCCGGCCCGCTCGTGCCGCCGAACTGACCGCCACCGCGGACGTGCGGCTCGAGATCGAGAAACACGCCCGGGATCCCGCGCCGCGCGAGCTTCTTCGTCAGCGCCGGCAGCATGCCCCGCAGGTCGGCCAGGATCCGCTCATGGCCGGCCGAACCCCGGTCGACCGGCACGAAGTTGTCGAGTTTGTCCTCCTCGACATGACCACCCCGCCGGACGTTTTTGGCCCGTTGGTAATCCTTGATGTGCACCCAGCCGAGCCCCGGCTTCATGGCCTCCCACTCCCGCCACACCTCCGCCGTCGAATAGCCCTGGGAGAGAAGGTTGGCGGCGTCGAACACGAGCATGAGCGCCGGATGATTGACCCGGCGATGGATCTCGGCGAGCAGCTTTCCGGAGCGGCCCACGAGGTTGGGCTCCACCTCCAAGCCGAAGGTCAGATCGGAGCGGTGACAGGCCTCGGCAATCCTGCCAAGCTGGTCAACGGCCTGCTCGAGGTGGTCCTCGGGCCGGTCGTCCTTCGGCGGATAGAAGGAGAAACCGCGAATCAGCTTCGTCTCGAAGGCATGCGCCAGCTCACAGGCCTTGGCGACATCCTTGGCGAGGTACTGCTTGAACGACACGTAGGCGTTCTTCGTGCCGTCGGCCTTGTCGAGCAGCTTCACCTTGCCGATCGGTGCGGCGATCGAGGCGACGTTGAGGCCGTACTCGTCCTCCAGATGGCGGATCTTCTGGATCTCGGCCATCGTCAGCTTCATGACGTTCTTCACGCCCTTGCCCACGTCGATGTTCCGCAGGCTGTAATACTCCAGCCCGAGCGCCGCCAAGGCCGAGAACTGCTCCACGGCGGTGAGATGGAAGGCGGCCTCGTCGGCGAGGGCGGAGAGGAGGACGTGCGGCTGGGGCATGGCAGGAGGTTCCTAGCGTCGTGTGTGGGAATGAAAATTGTAGCCGCATCGCTGGTGGCGTGCAGGGCCGGCGTGCAGGGCCGGCGTGCAGGGCCGGCGTGCCCAAGCCGGCGTGGGGACGGCATGAGTTGCGTCGCTGGCGGCCGCACGCCACGCTCCGCATCCTCACGCCGATCCCCCCGCCTCCGCGTTGAAAATGACTGACCCTTCGATCGCGGAGCGGTTGCCCGTGCGCCAGGAGCCGGCGTAGGCGGCCAGCGAAGCCATGGATGGCGAAGCGCTGACGCCTCCGAGAGAGTGAAGGCCCGGAAGGCCGGAGCGAACGTCCGCCGATGGGGCATGGGAAGCCCCGACCGATCGCAACGCGTCGCAGTTGCGTGCGACGTCTCTAGAAGCCAGCCAAATAGTCGGCGGCGGGGTGGGAGACGACGATCCGCGAGCGGATGCCGCCGCGGGGCGTGAACTCGGCGAGCAGCGTCAGCCGCCGCGGCTGGAGCACCGCCACGAGGTCGTCGAGGATGCGGTTGGTGACGTTCTCGTAGAAGATGCCCTCGTTGCGGAAGGCCTGGAGGTACAATTTCAGGCTCTTGAGTTCCACGCACAGCCTGTCGGGGACGTAGCGGAAGGTGAGCGTGCCGAAGTCCGGCTGGCCGGTCTTCGGACACATGCTCGTAAACTCCGGGCAGATGTGCTCGATCGTGTAGTCGCGGCCCGGAAACTGGTTCGCAAACGTTTCCAACTGGTCGCGGGATGGCGGCGTGTGAGTGCTCATGATGGAGAAGAGTGTGCCATGAACGACGCCGCCGCGAAACCCTCTGCCGCTCCCACCCGGTCCGCGGTCGTCCTCCTCTCCGGGGGCCTCGATTCCGCCACCGCCGCGGCCTGGGCGGCCCGCGCGGGCTTCCGGCTCGCCGCGCTGTCCATCGACTACGGCCAGCGGCACCGGGTGGAGCTCGATGCCGCCCGGGCGGTGGCCCACGCCCTCGGCATCACCGACCACGTCGTGCTGCCGATCGACCTCGCCGCCTTCGGCGGCAGCGCGCTGGTGGACGCCGCGATCCCGGTGCCCAAGGGCCGCGACGAGGCCGCCATCGCCACCGGCATCCCGGCGACCTACGTGCCCGCCCGCAACACCGTCTTCCTGGCCCTCGCCCTGGCCATGGCGGAGACGCGGGCCTCCGAGGCGATCGTGCTCGGCGTCAACGCCATCGACTACAGCGGCTATCCCGACTGCCGGCCCGAGTTCGTGGCCGCGTTCGAGCAGCTCGCGGCGCTGGCCACGAAGGCCGGCGTGGAGGGACGGCCGACCCGCATCCTCGCGCCGCTGCAAACGCTCACCAAGGCCGAGATCATCCGCATGGGGCTCGGGCTCGGCCTCGACTACGGGCTGACGACGAGCTGCTACGACCCGGCCGCCACCGGCGCACCGTGCGGCGGCTGCGACTCATGCCTGCTGCGGGCCGCGGGCTTCGCGGCCGCCGGCGCCGCCGATCCCCGGATCGATCCCGCCCGCTGGGCGTGAGGCGAGGACACGAGCCATGCGCATCGCCGAGATCTATGCGTCGCTGCAGGGAGAAGGCCGCTACGCCGGCACACCGAGCACGTTCGTGCGCACCAGCGGCTGCAACCTGCGGTGCTCATGGTGCGACACGCCGTTCACGTCGTGGGAGCCCACGGGCACCGAGCGGACGGTGGCCGACGTGCGGGCCGCCGTCACCGCCCTCGCCCCCCGGCACGCCGTCGTGACCGGCGGCGAGCCTCTGCTGCTCCCCGACGTGCCCGAGCTCTGCCGGCAACTGCGGGCCGCGGGCATGCACGTCACGATCGAGACGGCGGGCAGCCTGCTGCCGGCCGCCGCGCCGGCCGCGCTCGCCGATTTCCTCTCGATCAGCCCCAAGCTGGCCTCGTCCACGCCGCCGGCAGCCTCGGCCGGCAGCTGGTCGGCCCGTCACGAGGCGGCGCGGCGGCGCGACGATGTGCTCATCGCCCTCATGCAGGCCCCGCACCAACTGAAGTTCGTGATCGGGTCGCCGGCCGACCTCGACGAGGCGTGCGGCTGGCTCGACGATCTCGCCGGCAAGGGCGCGACGGTCGACCCCGACGCCGTGTTCCTCATGCCCGAAGGCCGCGACCCGGCCCGGCTGACGGCCACGGCCGCCTGGCTCGAGCCCGAGGCGCGGCGTCGCGGTTACCATCTCGCGCCCCGGCACCACATCGCCTGGTTCGGTGACACCCGCGGCACGTGAGCCACCGCCGGATCCCGCATGCATGCGTCGGTGTCGAAAACGCCGCGAGCGGATACGCTAGCCTTACCTGGACGAAGCCCTCCGTGGCCTTCGTCCACTTGTCCGACCGGTGGTGACGCCGAGGGTTTCCCCGGTCGGCATTCCACGCATCCTGCTCGGGCAGACTCGTTCCCCAGTCTGCTCGACCGCAGCACGTCCGCCAACGTCCGAGGAGGCTCCCCGATGCGACCGATCCACTCCCTGCCGAGCGCTCTGCTCATCGCCATCTCCAGTGCCCTGCCCACCGCCGCCCGGGCCGACGACTGGCCGCAGTGGATGGGACCACGGCGCGACAACGTGTGGCGGGAGGAGGGCGTGGTCGCGGCGTTTCCCGCGGCAGGCCCGGCGGTGGTGTGGCGGACGCCGGTGGCGGGCGGCTACGCGGGGGCCGCTGTGGCCGGCGGCCGCGTCTTCGTCACCGACTACGTCACCGACGCCGACGTGAAGGCCGCGAACTTCGAGCGCAAGACCTCCACCGGCACGGAGCGGGTGCTGTGCCTCGACGAGGCGACCGGCCGCGTGCTCTGGAAGCACGAGTATCCGGTCACCTACACGATCGCTTATCCCGCCGGCCCGCGGTGCACGCCGACGGTCCACGGTGACCGCGTCTTCACGCTCGGCGCCGAGGGCGACCTGTTCTGCCTGGACACGGCCACGGGCGGGGTCGTCTGGGCCCGCGACCTGAAGAAGGACTACGCCACGAAGGCGGCCCTCTGGGGCTGGGCAAGCCACCCGCTCGTGGACGGCGACCGGCTCGTGTGCGTGGTCGGCACCGCCGTGGCCCACGCCGCCGCCTTCGATCTCGCCACCGGCCGCGAGGTGTGGCGGACGGGCAAGGCGCCCGAGCAGGGCTACGTGCCGCCGTCGATCATCGAGGCGGCGGGTGTGCGGCAACTGGTGCTCGCGAAGCCCGACGGCGTCTACGCCGTCGAGCCCGAGACGGGCAAGACACTCTGGGAGACGCCCTACGACGCCGACAACGGCTCGATCATCATGACGCCGGTCCGCGTCGGCGAGCATCTCTACATCGGCGGTTACCAGGGAAAAAACCTGCTCCTCAAGCTCCGCGGCGACGCGCCCGGCGTGGAGGTCGTGTGGCGGAACAGGCCCAAGCAGGGCATCTCGGCGGTGAACGTGCAGCCGTTCGTGGCCGATGGCGTCGTCTACGGCTTCCACGAGAGCGGCGAACTGCGGGCCATGCGGGTGCCGGAGGGCGACTTCGCGTGGCGCGGCGGCGGTCCGCTGGGCGGCCGGCCGCAGGGCTCGGGCACGGCCTTCATCACGCGGCAGGGCGACCGGTATTTCCTGTTCACGGAAACAGGCGACCTCGTGATCGCCCGGCTCAGGCCCGCCGGTTACGAGGAGGTCTCGCGGACGCACCTCATCGAGCCCACGAACGTGGCCTTCGGCCGGCCCGTCGTCTGGTGCCCGCCGGCCTACGCCAACAAGTCGATCGTCGTCCGCAACGACGCCGAGGTGATCCGCGTATCGCTCGCGGAGTGACGCCCGGTGGCCGCGGAGCGGGCCACGGCACGTTCAGACGGGCTTCGCCGGCGCGTGGCCGCGGGGCCCGAACACGAGCACCGTCGCGGCGCCGACGGCGACGACGAGCAGCCCCGCGAGGAAAAACGGGCTCACGGCGCTGGTCGGCGTGTGGGCCAGCGCCAGCGTGGTCAGCGTGTTGATCACCGGCGCGCAGCCGAAGACCACCGGCATGACGGTGAACGGCTTGCCGCCGAGCGTGAAGGCCAGGATCGTGCCGAGCGCGCCGAGGGCGCCGAGCGCGCCCGCCGCCAGGCTCCATGCCGTGCCGCCAAACGCCCACGTGCCGGTGTCGCCCATCGGGCCGAGCAGGGCCAGGGGCACGAGCACCGCGATCAGGAAGTAGGCCATGCCGATGCACATCAGCGGCCGCAGCCGACTGCCTCCCATCGCCGCCTGCCCGCGATGCAAAACCGGACCGTAGGCGCCCCACGAAAAGAGCGCCAGGGCCGTGGCCAGGAGAATCTCCACGAACCTCTCGGCCTTCTTTTCCGCCGGTTTGGCCGGCGCGGCGGCGGTGTCCGCAGCCGCGGCGTCGGCCTGTGCGGTCGCGGCCGCCGGCGCCGCCTGCGGCTTGAAGACGAGCACCGTCACCGCACCCGTCACCACCAGCAGCAGCCCCGCGAGAAACGGCGCCTTGAGCTGGTCGAAGGCCCGGTTCATGAACGCCGAAAGCAGCGTGTTGACCACGGGAGCCCCGCCGAAGACGAGCGGCATCACGTAGATCGGCTTGCCGCCGAAACCGAGGGCGAGGATCACGCCCAACGCGCCGAGCGCCCCGGCCGCCCCCGCGAGCAGGCTCCAGATCATGCCCTTCGTCGTCCAGCCGCCGCGCTCGCCCCCCCGGGCCAGCAGGAGCGACGGGATCAGCACGGCGATGAGGAAGTAGGCGGCCCCGACGCACATGAACGGCCGCAGGCTGGAGTGCATCGCCTCGCGGCCGAAGTGCAGGACCGGCCCGTAGGCGCCCCAGCACAAGGCCGTAAGGGCGATCGCGGCGAGCATGCCGAGAAACTGCATGATGAAGGATCCTCTGAGGATGGACGGCATGATCCTACCTCGACCGCCTGCCGGCCGACAGGTCGGCCATCCGACCACTGACGCTGGAGCCCGGGTCTCCGCCAAACGGGCGGGAACGAAGCGTCCCGAACGGCGCCGGTCAGAGACCGCCGCTACAGGAGGCAACCGTGTCGGGCGAGGGCCGCGAGCGCCGCGCGGCCCACCTCCTCGACCGTGATCAGCCGCATGCAGTCGTTGTGCCCCAGCGGGCAGACCGACTCGTTGCACGGCGCGCAGACGAGGGACTTCCGCACTTCGACGCACCGCGGCTCGTCGGACCGGCCCAGCACGGGGTCCGTGGGGCCGAGCAGCGCCACCGTCGGCACGCCGAACGCCGCGCCGATGTGCCGCGGGCCGCTGTCGGACGTGATCGCGACGGCGGCGCGGCGGTAGACGGCCTTGGAGAGCCCGAGCGGCAACTCGGGCACGTCGCCGAGGCCGGCCACGCTCGGATGCGCCGCCTGCGCCACGATCGTCCGCGCCTGCTCGCGGTCGCCCGGCCCGCAGTGGACGAGCACGCACACGCCGGGCACCCGCTCCACGAGCCACCGCGCCAGCGCCGCATGGTTGGCCACGCCCCAGGCCCGGGCGGTGCCGTTGGAACTGTTGTCGTTGAGCACCACCAGCGGATCGCCGCCGCCGGGGTCGCGGCCGGGGAAGAGGCCGGAGAGCACCGTCTCGGCGCGGCGTTCGTCCTCCCGTGTCGTGGCCAACTCGAGCTGGAGCGGCTGCGGCGGCAGGCCGATCGCGGCGCCGATGGCGAGATAGGCGACGGGCGGCGGCAGCACCAGCCGTTCACGGCCCGCCCGCGGCACGGGGAGCACGTCGCTGAGCAGCAGTCGGCGGAACGTGCCGGCAAAGCCCACGCGGCTGCGTCCGCCGCCGCAAAAAGCCAGTGCGGCGGCCGACAGCGAGCCCGGCAGCACGAGCGTCACGTCGGGCCGCAGGCCGCGCAGCGCCCGGGCCGCGGCCTGGAAACCCACCGCCGGATCCCGCTTGTGCCGGTCGTAGGCGATCGTGCCGTCGAGCCAGTCAGTGCCCGCGAGCAGCTCCGCGACGATCGGCCGCATCACGCCCGTGATCCGCGCCCGCGGGCCGAAGTGACCGCGGAGGCCGCGGAGCAGGGGGGTGGCCATGCAGGAGTCGCCCACCCAGCGTGGCAAGATCACGGCGATGTTCATGGCGGCACGTTAGCAACGCGACGGCCCGCCAGGCAAAGCCAGATTCCCCGCCCGAGCGGAAGCGATCCGGCCCAGCCCGGGCATCCTCGGCGGCGTGCGACTCGGCTCCCGCACGATCCTCGCGCCTTCCCGAGGCACCCGGGGCGTCAGAATACGACACCCGCGGCACCGCCATCCGCAGCGTTGCCCATGCCGCCATGCACGCCGGCACCGGCTCCGCCGCCCGGATAGACGCTCCACTCGAGATCGTGCACATGCTCGCCCGCCACGGCCCGGATCAACTGGCCGGCGAGCGCGTGGAACTCGGGGCTCAGCGCCTGCACAGCCAGGCACGCGCCCACCACCGTCACCTTCGCCTGGGGATCGGCGCCGTGCGGCAACGAACTGTTGCACAGGTCCACGAGCTTCGTGGCCAGGTCGCGGCGCACGGCATCGTCGGCCACGTGGTGCAGCCGCAGCACGGGCGTCTTCGCGGCGGGAATGTCGTGCAGCCCGCCGAACTCGGCCAGGTCTCGCTCGTGCAGGCTCCGGAGCAGTCCTTCGATCTCGTCGTGGACGTCCGCCGTTTGGGATACGACGAGCACGGCGGCCCCGCCGTCGCCGATGATCCGGATCGCCCCGTTCCCGCCGCCGTCCGCCCAGGAGTCCAGACCGCCGACCGAGTTCTGAATGAAGTCGATGAGCACCCGCACGTCGTTGCCCCCCTGCGTGGAATAGCCCCAGGGCAGGGGGTACAACCGCAACTCCAGATTCGCGCTCGCCAGCTCCTTGGTCGCGATCACGAGGGCCTCGTCGCGAATCAGCCATGTGAGATCGAGAAGGCCGAGGATCCTCCGCAATGCCGCCCGCGCGGTCGTGCCCTGGCTCGTACACGTGACGGGGGTGTCGAGATCGACGCCGGCGTCCTCCAGAGCCTTCATGTCGAGGACGACGGGCACCTTGAGGATCTTTTGAAACTGCACGACGACATCGCGCAGCGGCGTCTCGGTGAAGTTCGCGTCCGCATCCCCGACCCGCACCAGGGCCGCTTCGATCTTCTCATGAGCCGCCACCGTGGCGGCATCGCCCACGGGGACGGAGCGATAGTCGCGGGTCAGCGGCAGCCGGCTCACCTGGCGGTGGATCGTGCGGAGATGCGGACGTGGCGGCGCGACCGTCACGGGAGGAGTTGCCGGGGCCGCGGGCGGCTGCGGAGACGCGACGGCGGAATTGGCCGCCGGCGGATCGGCGGCGACGGCCTGAAGGCACGAGACGGCGACCATCAGGGCGCACGAGACTCCGCGGCGGGCAGCAACCATGGGAGGGCTCCTTACTGCAGAAGGGCGTTGGGACGCAGAAGGGACGTTCAGGAGAGACGCCGTAATCCACCGCGGCGTGGCGGGGGACAATCGAGTCTCATAAGCTATGTCTTTTTCCAGGAGCCCTCAACAATGCAGTCATCACATCTCCAGCCGCTCGGATCGACGCCGCGGCTCATCACGGTGGCACTGCTGCCGGTCCTCGGGCTCACCGCGATCGCCCTGCGCCCAGCCGCGGCCGTCCGCGCCGAGGAGCCGCCCGCCGCGGCCGGCGACACCGTGCTGCGGGCGCGGATCCAGCGGGCCGTGGACCGGGTCTACCCGACCCTCGTCCGCATCGACGTCGTCATGGAGTCGGGCGGCTCAGGCCGGATGCAGAAGTCCCGCAGTACCGGCTCCGGCGCGATCATCACCGCCGACGGCTACATCGTCACCAACCACCACGTCGCCGGCCGCGGCAGCCGGATCACCGTGCGGATGACCAACCGCGAGGAACTGCCGGCGACCCTCGTCGGCACCGACGCCCTCTCCGACCTCACCATCCTCAAGATCGACCCCGCCGCCCGCCGCGACCCGACGGTCCCGCTCCCCTTTGCGACGTTCGGCGACTCCGACACGCTGCAGATCGGCGACGTCGTGCTCGCGATGGGCAGCCCCGCCGGTCTCTCACAAAGCGTCACGCAGGGCATCGTCTCGAACCTGGCCCTCATTCCTCCGGGCGGCGCGCTGCAGATCGAGGGCGAGAGCGTCGGGGAACTGATCCGCTGGATCGGCCACGACGCGATCATCTTCCCGGGCAACTCCGGCGGGCCGCTGGTGAACCTCGACGGCGCGATCGTGGGCGTCAACGAGATCGGCGTCGGCAGCCTCGGCGGCGCGATCCCCGCGAACATCGCCAAGGCCGTGGCCGAGGAGATCATCGCCACGGGCAGGGTGGCCCGCAGCTGGGTGGGCATGGGGGTGCAACCGCTGATGAAGTCGTTGGCCGCCGACGCCGGCGTGGTGGTGGGGTCGGTGCTGCCGGGCGGGCCGGCCGAAAGGGCCGGGATCGAGCCTGGCGACCTGATCACTGCGTTTCATGGCACGGCCATCCCCGCGGCCCGATCCGCCGAAGACCTGCCCGCATTCAACCGGCTCGTGTTCGGGGTGCCGGTCGGCACCGACGTCGTCGTGAAGGGCAGCCGCCACGGCACGCCCCGCGAGTGGCGGATCACCACCGCCGTCCGCGAGCCCTCGCTGCCCAAGGAGGTGGAACTGCAGCCCATGGGACTCACCGTCCGCGACCTCACGAAGGTCGTGGCCCTGGAGCGGAAGCGGCCCACCACCGATGGCGCGATCGTGGTTGGCGTCCGCAACGGGGGCGGAGCGGCCGAGGCGAAGCCCGCGCTCCGCGGCGGCGACATCATCACGCGGCTCGGCACCGAGCCGATCGCCCGCGCAGCCGACCTCGTGCGGGCGGTCAAGGCGATCAGCGAAAAGACAACCGAGCCGGTGCCCACGCTCGTCACGTTCGTCCGCGACGCGGAGGAAATGGTCACGGTCGCGAAGGTCGGCCCGCCCTCTGAAAGCGACCGGGTTGGCAAGCCCGTCCGCCCCTGGCTCGGCGTGCAGACGCAGGTCCTGACCCGCGAGATCGCCGAGGCGCTCGGCATTGCCGGCAAGAAGGGCGTGCGGGTCACGCACGTGGTCCCCGAGTCGCCGGCGGCCCAGGCCGGCCTCCGGGTCGGCGACCTGCTGCTCAAGCTCGACGGCCGCGTCATTCCGGCCAACAGCCCGACCGACGGGGAGGTCTTCGAAAACCTCATCCGGCCCTACGCGGTGGGCACCGAGATCGCCTTCGATGGCCTGCGGGGGGCCGAGCCCTTGGCAGCCAAGGCCACGCTCGTGGCCACACCGGCCGCGACCGGCGACCTCGACACCTTCAAGGACGAGACGTTCGAGTTCACGGTCCGCGAACTGCCCATTACCGAGCGGATCGCGGAACAGTTGCCGGTCGATGCCCCCGGCGTGCGGGTGAGCACGGTGCAGCCCAACGGCTGGACGGCCCTGGCCGGCATCGGCCCCGGCGACATTGTCGTCTCCATCGACGGCCAGGTCGTCCGCACCGTGGCGGAGGCCGAGAAGCTTCTCAAGGGGTTCCGCGAGACGAAGCCGAAGCACGTCGTGTTCTTCATCCGCCGCGGCGTTGGCAGCGGATTCGCGGAAGTCGAGCCGCGCTGGTAAACCACTGCCAGCCGGGCCGGCAAGTGGCCGCCCGGATTCCTTCTCCGGGAGTCAGCCTGACATGCTTCGTTTCGCATTCCGCCTCGTCGCCCTGCCACTCATGGCCGCCGCCCTGGCATCCGCCGCGCTTGGCGACGAGTCCGTGCCGGCCCGGGCCCGCAAGGTGTTCCAGCAAAACAAGGACTCGATCGTCAGGGTGACGGGCGTGGCCCAGATCCGTCTTTCCGCCGCGGCCCGACCGGGACTGACGATGCCCGAGCGGGAAGACAAGGTCCGCGCCGACGGCACACTCGTCGACGACAAGGGTCTCGTCGCGGTCTCGCTGAGCGCCATCGACCCGTCGCGGCTCGTCGATGGCCGCGAGGCGAACTCGCCGGCGGGCCCGATCAAGGTCGAGGCATCCGCCACGCTCAAGGAACTGGAGATCATCCTCGGCGACGGCACCGAGATCCCGGCGACGCTCGTCTTCAAGGACGAGGATCTCGACCTGGCGTTCCTCCGGCCCAAGGCCGACGCCCCGGAGGCCAAGGGCGTGACCTTCGATCCGGTCGACGTCGCCGCGGCCGGCACGGTGCAGATGGCCGACTACACGGTCTCTGTGACGCGGCTCGAGGACCTGTTCAATGGCGCCGCGGCGATGATGCCGGGGCAGGTGTCGGCGATGCTCGAGCGGCCACGGCCGTTCGTGCTGGCGACGAACGTCGTCCGCGGCTGCCCGATGTTCGCGCTCGACGGCAGGCTGGTCGGAATCGGCATCGTGCGGACGAGCAAGACCCAGGGGCAGGGGATGGCGCTGGTGCCCGCGGCCGAGGTACAGAAACTCCTCGCCCAGATTCCGGCCGGCGACACCGCGGAGCCGGCGGCCACGACGAACTGATGCCGGATTGAGGCCGGCCGGCGCGGATGCAGCGGCTCTCTCGAGCCCGCGGGTTGTCACGACCTCCTATCCCGCGGCCGACCCGCCGGGCCGTGCGGGGATCGGCACCCGCGCCGCGGCGACGCCGGCCGCCACGACCGCCGTGGCGAGCGTGAGCCCGCAGGTGGCGGCGATCCACCCCAGCGGCACGCGGGCCGTCGCGGCCGCGAGCGCCGGGGCCACGGCGACGCACCCGGCGAGCGTGCCGGCCGCGAGCCCGAGGCCGACCGTGACGAGCGTTTCCAGAACGAGCAGCCCGCGGATGCGGCCGGGCGTGAAGCCGACCGCCCGCAACACTGCAAGCGTTTCGAGCCGCTCGAGCACGCCCTGGAGAAGCACCGCGGCCACGCCCGCCGTGCCGAGGAGGAGGCCGAGCGTGCCGAGCGTCTGGAAGCCCGCCAGGAACGTGTTCTGCACTGCCAGCAGGCTGCGCAGCCGGTCGAGCGTAGCGGTGACCGTGACCCCCGAGTCGGCCCATGCCCGCTCGAGCCCGGCCCGAGCGACGGCGCGGTCGGCGGCCGGCACGGACGCATCGTCGACGAGCGCCAGGCCGTAGCCCGAGCGCCCGGGAAAGATCTGCTCGAACCGTCGCTCGGCCACGATCACGCCCCCCTGCAGGATGCCCGGCGCGAGCAGGCCCACGATCTCGCAGTCCACCGGCCGGCCGGCGTCGTCCTCGACGGTGAACGAGCCGCCGACGCCACCGAGCTTGAGCGCCCACTGGGCCGTCGCCTGGTCGATGATCGCAGGCACCGGCCCGGGGTTCGGTCGCTCGAGCAGCGTCCAGGGGTTCGTCGTGCCGTCGGGCAGGGCCGCGTGGGCCGCGAACGTGAAGCCACCGCGTTCAATGAAGGCCGGCCCCGCGCCGAGCACGGTCGGCCGGCCCGCGGCGTACAGGTTCGTGCAGCTGGCGTCGTCGGCCGCGGCCGACCGGAGCCGCTCGACCGTGCAGCGGGCCACGGCCCGCTCCTCCACGGCGGAGAGCCCGAGTGCGGCCCGCACCTCCGCATCGACCGGATCGACATGCGTCGGCGTGCCGAACGCCGCCAGCAGGGCGTAGCCACCCGTCGGGCCGCGGCGGTCAGACGGATCGGCGGGCGGCCGCACCGCGAACGACGAGACGGCGACGACGAGGAACTGCGCCAGCGCCACGATCGCCGCCACCGCAAAACCGCGGCCGGCGGTCCGCGCAAGTCCGCGGCGGGCCAACTGGGCGAGTGATCCGAGCGGCCGCCCGGGCCGCGCGTCGAGCAGGAGCCGCGCCACCGCGAGCAGGCCGGCCAGCGCGAGGAATCCGGCACCGAAGAAGGCCGCCACGGCCCGCGCGGGGTCCGCGTGGCTGCCCGCGAACGCCGTCACGAGCGCCGCCCCGAGGCCCAGCACCGCACTCGCGGCCCACCGTCCGCGGCGTGATCGCCCCGGGGTGGACGTCTCGATCCCGCCCTTGAGCAGCCGCCACGGCGCGGCCCGCGCGGCCCGCCGCGCCGACCAGCCGACGGCCGCGAGCGACACGACGGCCGCCGCGAGTCCGCCCGGCACGGCGGCCCACCACGCGGGCGGCACCGCGAACACGCGGGCCGAGCCGGCGGCAACGTCTGTGTCCCACGCCCGCCCGAGCGCCGCGAGCAGGCCGCGGGCCCAGAGCGGCCCCGCGAGCGTGCCGACCGCGACGCCGACCGCCGCCGCCACGCCGGCGACCGCGAGCAGCAGCGCGGCCAGTCGCCGCGGCGGCCAGCCCACGGCGGCAAGGATGCCGACGTCACGGGACCGCGCGGCGACGAGGAGGTTGAAGAGCAACCCTTCGAGGAGGAGCCCCGCCGCCACCACGAAACTGGAGAGCGCGAGGAACAGGCCGCCGAAGGGCGTCGAGCCCCGGGCCGCCGCCAGGGCCGCCTGCCGCAGCGGCACGACCTGCAGGCCGAGCGTGCCGGCGTCGAGCCGCGCAGCGAGCTCGTCCCGCAGACGGACGGTGTCGACGCTCCCCGGGGGCAGGTGCCAGGCCGTCGTGCGGCCGAAGCGGCTGCCGGCGATGCGGCGGGCCGTCTCCAACGCCACGAACGCCTTCGGCGTGGTGCCATGCTCCTTCCAGTAGCGGTCATCCTCGTCGTGTGGCGGCATCGTCCGCACCCGGGCCGTGTCGAAGGGGAAGGGGGGATCCCAGTCGGCGATCGACGCCTCGTCGCTCACGCCCTCGACCTCGGGGACGAGATCGCGGGCCACCGCCGCGCCGCGCATCGCAGCGATGCCCGCGATGCGGAACGTCGCCGTCGCCTCCTCCACGCGGCCGTGGAGCGTCTCCGGAAGGAAGTGCGTGAGAGCGATGCGGTCGCCGACGGCCACCGGCACGCCCTGCTTGGCGAGGTCGTCGGCCAGCCAGCGGTCGATGAGGATCTCGTCGGGGCCGGGCAGGGGCAGTTCCCTTCCTGAAATGTCGACCAGCGGACCCGCCGGGTGGCGCGTGGTGTCGATGCCGAGCACCGTGGAGTAGGGCACGCGGGCCGGCGTGGGGCGACCTGCGGCGTCGAGCGGCCGGATGTCGTTGGCGAGGAACACGAGCGACGGCCGCGCCCCCGCCGGCCCGAGCACCTCCGCGGCGACGCGATCGACCTCCGGCGGCAGGATGAGCCGGCGGCTCGTGAGCCGCGGCCCGGCTGTGGTGACGGCGGGCTCGAGCACGAGCCCCATGTCGGAGAGGCCGGGCCGGAGATGCGCTCGCAGCCAGCCGGCGGCGTCGCCCGGCGCCGCGGCCGCAAACAGGGCGTTGGCGGCGTCGTCGCGGTCGAGGATCGCCCGCGCCGTCGCGAGCGCCGTGACCACGAGGGGCCGGGTGACCTGCCCGGGCCGCAGCGCAAATTGGCCGAGCCCCATCTGCGGGAGCACCGCCCCGACCGTGAGCCGGCGGCCTTTCGAATCGGCCGAGCGCCGACCGAGCGGGCTGTCGGCCGGCACGCTCGACCGGCTCGGCAGCCGGAGGATCACCGCGTCGCCGGGGCCGGTGGCGACCACGCGGTGCAGCGGTTCGTTGAGCAGCACCGCATCGGCGGCCAGCGGCGGCGGGGCGGGGGCGAAGCCGAGGGCGGCGGGATCGTCGCAGGCCAAGAGCGTGGCCGACGCCGACCGCCGGCCGTCGGCCGCCTCGACCGTGACCTCCATCACGATCGCCGGCACGAGCCGGCCCGGCCCGCCGGCATCGGCCGCGGCGCGGGCCGCGAGGTCGGCGGCCCAGGCGGCGGTGAAGAAGTCGGTGCCCACCACCGCGGCGTCAATCCGGCCAAGCCGTTCGCCGGCGAGCCGCCGCAGGCCGCGGGCCGTCGCCTCTCCCACGCACAAGGCGCCGGCGATCGTGGTGGCCACGACGGCGGCGGCGGCGGCGAGGGCGGCGACCTGCGGAGCCCAGGCGACAAGCAGTCGGCCCCCGAGCCCCACCAGCGTGTGCACGGCCGCGGTCCGGTCCCGGCTCATGGCTCCAGCCGCCCATCGACGAGTTGCCGCACGTGGCCCACCCGCCGCGCGACGTCGGGGGAATGCGTGACGATCACCAGCATGCCGCCCGACTCGGCCGCCAGTTCGACGAGCAGTTCGGTCACCTGCGTCGAGGACCGGGAATCGAGCTGGCCCGTGGGTTCGTCCGCCAGCAGCAACCGCGGCTCCAACACCAGCGCCCGGGCCACGGCGACCCGCTGCCGCTCACCGCCGGAGAGCGCGTCGGGCATGTGCGCCATGCGTTCGGCGAGGCCGACCCGTTCCAGCAGCCGCCCCGCCCGCGCGATCACGTCGGCCGGCACGCGGCCCGCCGCCAAAGCGGGCAGCACGACGTTGTCGAGCGCCGTGCAGCCCGCCAACAGGTGGTGCTCCTGGAACACGAACCCGATTCGTCGATTGCGAAACGCCGCACGGGCCGCGGTATCGCCGGCGAAGGGATCGATGCCGTCAAGCCGCACGCGGCCCGCCGTCGGCTCGTCGAGCCCGCCCATGATCGCCAGCAGCGTGCTCTTGCCCGAGCCGCTCGGCCCCATGATCGCCAACTGCCGCCCGGGCTCGAGCGTGAGCGACACGTCGTCGAGCACCCGCAGGCCGCCGGCGGCGGTCGGATAGGTCTTCGTGATGCCCGCGACCTCGAGCATGGCGACTCCTATGTCTGCGGGCGATAGGCCGCGAGCCGTGCCACGGCAGCGGTGGGCACCGGCACGGGCTCGGGCTTTCGCCCCGGGTGCATGAGGCAGTGGACGGCCACCACGCGGCCAGAGGCCACCGGGCGGCCGGCGTGCGCGAAGGCGAAGGTGTAGGTCGCGCTCGACCGGCCGACCATGACCGTCACGGCGATGTCGAGCTCGTCGCCGAACCGCACCGCGGAGGTGTAATCGCAGGCCGCCGAAACCCGCGGCCAACTGCGATCGATACCGTCCGACCCACGGTCGACCACCGGCACGCCAGCGGCCCGGAGCAACTCGTGCTCGGCCGACTCCATCCAGAAGAAGAAGGCCGAGAAATGGGCGATACCCGCCGCATCGGTATCGCGAAACTCGACGCGGCGACGGGTCTTGAACGGAGCCATCAGGTCACGCTACGGGCCCGACCGGGCAGGACGTCGCGACCGGTCCGGTCACTCGCCGACGTACGGCAGCAAGGCCATGAACCGAGCCCGCTTGATGGCCCGCGTGACGGCATGCTGACTGGCGGCGGTGCAGCCGCTCTTGCGACGGCCGATGATCTTCGCCTGCCGATTGACGAGTTTGCCGAGGAGTTCGAGATCCTTGTAGTCAACGTACATCGGCCGGGGCCTGGCGCCGTCGATGAAGATCGGATCGCGCCGCTTGACCTTCGCGCGGGGCTTGGCCTTCTTCCGGGCACCTTTGGCGAACTTCGACTTGGGTCCTGCAAAACTCATCGGTGACTGCCGTGCAACTTTCTACGATTTCTACGAGAGCAATTCGACGGGGAGGACGAGACCAAAACTACTGCAACTTTTGGAGCATGCTCGCGGGAGCCGGGACAATGCGTCACCGGCTCCCGCGCTGCGATACGAAAACACCGGGCGAGGACTAGTAGCGATCGCCGCCACCGCCGTAGCCGCCACGGCCACCGCCGTAGCCGCCGCCGCCACCACCACCACCGTAGCCACCACGACCACCGCCGCCACCGCCGTAGCCGCCACGACCACCGCCGCCACCACCACCCGGACGGGGCGTGCGCTCGCGGGCTTCGTTCACCGTCAGGGGCCGACCGTTGATCTCCTGCCCATTGAGGGCCGAGATCGCAGCCTGCAGACCCTCGTCAGTCTCCATCTCCACGAATCCGAAACCACGCGAACGTCCGGTTTCACGATCGGAGATCACTTCGGCGCTGCGGACGGCACCGTGGGGAGCAAACATCGCCTCGAGATCGGCGGACGTGGTGGACCAGGGGAGGTTCCCCACGTAAATCTTCCGAGCCATAGAAATCAAACCTCAGGGAATCGGGAACTGGATCATCAAACCAAAATCGACTCAATCGACCATCGCCGGATGCACAAGCCACAGTTCCCGAGCGGACTGGAGTGCGGACGAGAGTCAGTCGAACTTGGCAAGTTCTAGCATCTCCGGCCAGGGGCCACAACACCGGAGGGGGCGAAAGGTGGGATGAACGGGTCCAATTCCCGGGGCCTCCCCGGCCGTGAGCCGGGGACAGCCCCGCCCTGAAATGGGCAACACAGGATTCGAACCTGTGACCTCTACGGTGTGAACGTAGCGCTCTAACCAACTGAGCTAGTTGCCCGAAACCGAGTCCGGAGGATATCACGCTCCGCGGCTCGCGTCACCCGGCCTCCATCGGCCGGCCCGGAGAAACGAATTCAGCCGGCCGCCGACGGCCCCTCCGACCCCTCCCGGCGGCGCCTGCCGGAATCCCGGGCCCGGAGGCCTCATGCCTCCGGGGCGGCCGGAGGCTCGAACCGCGGCGATGCCACGGTCGTCACCGGATCGTCGTCGTGCCGCACGGGCCGCAGCGCGGCCGGGGTGCGGCCCTGGATGTGGCCGGTGACGTCGAGTTCCTTGGAGAGCGTAGTCCATTGCCTCCGCAACTCGCCGATCGTCTGGCCGAACGTGCGGCCAACCTCCGGCAAGCGCTTGCCGTACAGCATTACGGCAATCGCGCCGATGACGACGAGTTCGAACGGACCGAGGCCAAACATGCGCGGAGTCGCTGCGGGAGGAGGTGTCCGGGGAGGGAAGTTCAGTCGTGACGGCCGGCATCGCGCGGCGTGCCGCCGTGATCCTCGATGCCCTGCACGCCTCGCTTGAACTCGACGATTCCTTCGCCGAGCGACCGCATCACCTTCGGCAGGCGGGTGCCGAACAGCAGCAGGACGACGCCCGCGACGATCAGAATCTCGACAGGACCGAGACCGAAGACAGCGAACATGTGCACGGAACGGATCTCCCTTCCAGATGGCGACAGTCCGCCACGACATGCCACGACGGGACTCGACGCGACTCTTTTAAGTTTAGTTGCCGGCCCGGCAGTTTCAAAGTTCCCGCCCGCGAGCAGACTGGGAAACAAGTCTGCCCGAGCAGGATGTGAGAGATGCCGACCGGGGAAACCCTCGGCGTTTCCTGCGGTCGACCAAGTGGAAAAAGGCCAGGGATGGCTTTTTCCACGGACAGTTAAGGTGCAGCCGCCATGCGGGCCGCCTGCCGATGCATCGGAAGATGACGGTAGTAGACCTCGAGCGTCATGGCCGCCAGGGCGGTCGCGTACACCCGGCCACCGTGACCTCCCCAGACAGGATCCGGATCCCAGCTGCCGTCGGCCACTGAGCCGTCCCGCCGTTGCAGGGGCAGGAGGGCGGCCTGGAGACTACGATTCCAGCGGTCCCACTGCGGGCCGCCGGCGTGAAACGACGCCAGCGTGGCGTAATACCAGGCATATGCGTTGGGCTGCGACCGGTCGGGCGGCGTGCGGGCGATGAGATCCAGCGCCTCGGCGGCGGCCGGATGATCCGGCGGCAGGCCGAGCAGCATCCGGCAGTAGAGGGCCTCGGCCGTCATCGTCAGGCTCGGCCGTTCGCCGGGGCGATAGGCTGCCAGGCCGCCGGCCGCGCCGGAGGAGACACTTTGCAGAAACTGGGCGACACGAGACTCGGCCGCCTCCAGTCCGCCCACCCCAGCGTTGCGGGCACTGGCCAGCACCATCAGTTGCCAGCCGAGCTGACTCGTGTCACCGCGGTCGCCCGCCGCATACCGCCAGCCGCCCGTGACGGGATGCTGGGTCACAAGCGTGTGCCGCACGGCCCGCTCGAGCGGCGCCCGCAGCGACTCGTCGCCGGTCATGGCGCAGACCTCGGCGACCGCGATCGTCGCCATGCCGTGGCAATAGAGCGCCGCGAAGAACTCGGCGTCGCCGGCGAGCGACCCGTCGGCCCGCTGGCGTCCCACGAGAAAGGCGATCCCCCGGCCCACGGCGGCGGCGTGGTCGCCGTCGCGATGCGTGTTGCCCGCCCCCAGAAACGCCAGCAGCGCCAGGCCCGTCACGCCATGATCGCTGCGGGCGCCAGCCCCCTGCCGATGGTGCCCCTGCACGGCCCGTTCCACGCCCGCGCCGTGCCGCGCGGCACTCCAGCGGCCATCGGTCGATTGAGACGCCGCGAGCCAGGCAAGCGCCGCCTGCACCGCCCGTTCGGTCTCCTGGGAACCGCCTCGGGCGGCCGCCGCGGCCGCCCGCCGGGCGCCGACGCGATCGGCATAGGGGGCGGGCAGCGGACGATCAACCGCAGGTGCCGCAGCGGCGTCCACCGGGCCCTGGGTCTCCCGCGCGGCATCGACGCCGCTCTCGACCGTACTCGCGCCGGGGTCCGGCATCTCGCCCACGACGTCGAGCAACGGGACCAGATCGGCCGCTGCCGGCTGCTCGGCGCCGGCAGCGGCGGCGGGTTCTAGATCGGGCAGCGGCAGGTCTTGCTCCGCCGGCTCCTGCGGCGGCTCCACGACGGCCGCGGCTCCCGCCTCGACGAGCCCGGCCTCGTCCTCCGTGTCGGCGGCGAGCACGACGGTCATCGCCATCCGCCCCTCGTCGTTGCGGCCCCACGACGCCGGCATCAGGCCGCTGACGAACGCGCACACCACCGCCAGCGCGGCATGCAGCGCGAGCGAGAGCATCGCGCACTTTGCCAGCGTGTGCGACTGGAGCCAGCGGGTGCGAACGAGCACCGCGACGCCGACGGCGGCGACGGCAGCCAGCCCGGCCCAGGCGATCCAGACAAGCGACATTGCTCCCGCTCACTGCCTGCGGGCTTCGGGCCGGGTGCGGACGGAGATGGCCACGTGCCGCACCCCGGCTCCGCGACAGGCCTCGTAGACCTCGGCCATCCGCCCGTGAGGCACCGTCGTCTCGCCGCGGATCATCACCGCCACGTCGGGCCGCTGCTCGCGCAAGACCGCGAGCCGCGGGCCGAGCTCGGCGATCGCCACGTCGTCGGGCCCGAGCCGCAGCGCCCCGGACGCCTCGACCTCCACGATCTCTGGCCGGGCCCCGTCCACGACGGCCGCCCCGCCGACCTGCGGCAGGTCGAGATCAAACTTCCGCTCGTCGCCCGAAAACTTCGTGGCGCACATGAAGAAGATCGTCAGCACGAGGATCACGTCGATCATCGGCGCCAGGTTCGGCGCCGGCTCCTCGTCGGCCTCGAGACGCACCAGCGGCATCGGTCACCCCGCCTTCCGCTTCGCGTCGGCCGCCCGCGACTCGGCGCAAGACTCCTGCGAGATCTCGTCGATCACCTGCTGACAGGTCTCGTCGAGCCGCATCGCCAGACGGTCCACACGGCTGGTGAACGTCCAGTGCAATACCATCGCCGGGATCGCCACGAGCAGGCCCATGGCGGTGGTGATCAGCGCCTCGCCGAAGCCGCGAGCCAGGAGGTCGGGCCGCCCCATCGCCCCAGCCGCGGCCACGTCGTTGAACGAGCGAATCAGGCCGAAGACGGTGCCGAGCAGGCCCAGGAGCGGACCGATCGTGGCCACGCCGTTGAACACGCGGCGATAGCGCCGCAGATGGTTGAGTTCGCGCTCGCAGGCGTCGATCGCGGCCTGCTCGATTTCCACGGCGGGCTTCCCCCACCTCCGTACGGCGGCGGCGAACACGCGGGCGGCCGGGCTGCCGTTCTCGTCGCACGCATCGAGGGCGGCACCGCGCGACAGTTCACCGCTTTGCAGCTGCTCAATGAACCGCGTCACGAACAACTTCGGCGCGACGCGGCTGGCCCGCAGGCTCACGGCCCGCTCGATGCCGAACACAGCCAGCGCGAACGAGCAGCCCAACAACGGCACCATGAGGATGCCGCCGTCGCGAATCGTGGCCAGCAGGTTGCCGGTGGGGATGACGGTCTCGCCGGACGGCCCGCCGGCGGCCGCGTTGGACCGCGGCACCTCGGCGACCCTTAGCGTCTCGCGGGCGGCACCATCGGCACCGGCCCAGGCACGCGAGCCCTGGGCGAGCGCCGCCGGCATGGCGGCGAGGGCGGCCGCGACGAGCCCGCACGCCGCCGTCCGACGCAGGATGCTGGAGATCCTTCTCCGTCGAGCCATCAGTGGCTGTTCCTTCGCGCGCGGCCCGCCCATTCCCTTGGGCGATCCCCACCGACGATCATCGGTCGCCTCGGTCCCGACCGCCCGAACTTTCGCCTCGGGCAGCCCTCGCCCGACCGACCCGCACGGCCGTCAAGGTCTGCCGGCACGCCGCGGCCACAGGCTGCGCCGCGTGCATGCCGCATGGAAACCCTCGGTATCCTGCCTCGGTTTCCTTGGCCGGCCGCCGCCGGCTCTCGATGGCCCGCCATCCGGGTGGGCAGCCAACTCGAAAGGCACGCACGCAGCGGCCGAAGGCCGCGTTGCGTGCCACGCCCCAAGCGTGGCCCGGAGGTGCGACCGCCCGGCATGCGAGTCGCACCTCTGGCTGCGGCTCCGCATGCCCAAGGCTGCCGGGGCCATGGATGGCCCGGCAGCCGTGATCAAAAGTTGGCGTCGCAGCCCGTGTCCACGTCACCCACCATGTGCAGGTGGTCGTGGTCGATGTACAGCACTTCCTGGCAGTCTTCGTCCACGAGCGTGTGCGGCACGGGCCAGCCGATCCGCCGCACCTCTTGGAAGTAGACGGTGCACTTGTAGTGGGCATGGTGCACCTGCACCGGTCCCACCAGTGGCATGTGCCGCGGCGGATCGACGTAGTCGGCGATCTTGCACTTCGTGATCCGCACGTGGTTGCGCTGGATCTCGTAGAGGAACGGCCAGTTGCCCTGTACAGGCCGGGCCTTCTCCAGGGCCCGCATCACCTCGTCGTCACTCGGCTCGTCGAGGGCCTCGCAGGGACCGCCGGGCTGGAGCGGACCGAGCACCGGGGCGCGCTCATACCGTTCGTAGTTCCAGAACTGGTCTTCTTTGGCCTTTTGGATGCCGACGGGCACCGGAATCGGGATCGCCAAGGGGCCGAGGTTCGGGCCCTGGGCGGTGAGCCAGAAGCAGCCGGTCTGCGAAGACGTGCCCACGGCCACGATCAGGGCCGTGACGAGAAACTGGATCCGCTTCGCCATCGTGAGCACTCCTCGGGCGGTGTGAACATTCACCGGTCGTGCGGGTGGTATCGACCACTTCGATCCGCGAACTTGCGGATTTTTCCAATCAGGCAAGCCCACCGCCTGCGCGTGCGGCTCCACACAAACGCCCAGACGCCCCCCGGCCGAAACCGGAGAGCGCCCTTGGGCAACTTGGGTAGGCAGGGCCACGGCCGGCCCGGCAGCGGTCAACCAGCCGCCAGGAGGGCGGCCCCCGACTGGGGCAACCTTGCTTGCCCCGCGGCGGGTCGAGCTGCCGGGGCCAGGGATGGCCCGGCAGCGGTCAACCTAGCGATGGTGCGAGTGGTAGTGCCGCTCGTCGAAGTCGAGCCACCACCAGCCGTCGTCCCATTCGAGAGACACCCGCCGCCAGCCGAGCGGCACCTGCGGGTACGGGTAGAACGGGCCGATGTACGGCCAGGCGGTCGGCGAATACTGCGTCGGATACTGGAGGGCCGCGTAGTTGGGATAGGCCGCGTAGCTCGGCCAGGCATAGTTGGGCATATTCGGCCCGTCGCCCCGCATCGGCACCGGGGGCATGCCCACGCCCGTACCGCCCATCGGCATCGGACCGCCGGCCATCGGAGCCCCGGCCATACCGCCAGGAGCAGGAGGCACGCCAGCGTCGGCGACCGGACCGCCCTGATAGCCGCCTTCGCTGTACTGCATCGTGCCGGGCACGATCTGCCCGTCCTGCAGCCCGTTGGGCAGCATCATCGGCTCGCCCATGCCGCTGGTCCGCATCGCCGTGCGATATCGGGGCGACTGGCCGGCCGGTGCCTGCATGGGCCGCCCACCTTTGGCGGCCAGTGGCATCGGGCTCCGCGCTTGCGACGCGACGCCACGCGGTTGCGAACGGCCCTTCGGGGGAGCGACCGCCCCCACGAGCTGGACGTCGGCCTGCCGTTCGGCGGCCGGCTGGGCATCCCGTTTCGGAAACCAACTCTCGGTCACGAACGCCAACGGATTGAGCGACTGTTTCTTGGCCGACGCGGGCTGCTCGGCGACGGCCGGCTCTTGATCCGGTGCCGGTATTCCGGCCAGGCCCCAGGCCGACGCGGGCATGCCCAGCGGCACTTGTGCCGCTGTGGCCTGCTGCTCGACGACGAGTCGGTTGACCACCCGCTCGACGCCCGGGGTCGTCTCGGCGACGCCGATCGCAGCCGCGAGCTGCTTTTCGTCGGACACGGTGCCCTCGAGCCAAACGGTTCCCGACTTGGCCTTGACGTTCACGCGATAGCCGGCCAGAGCGCCGGAGTCGCGGAGCTTGGCGGCGACACTGGCCGCCAGGTCCTCGGCCCACGCCGGCGCCGTCAGCAACGACGACGCGACGACGGCCATCACATAGGTGGATCTCGAAATGGACATGCGTGTGGCTCCTTGGATCGAACCCGGCTGCCGTGGTGGCGGCGGCTGGAGCCCGTGCGGTCGCTGCCGCAGCAAGACTCCCCCCTGTTCTTCGGCTTCCGGTCATGCCGAGGGGGAGTTTTTTTCCGATTTGTCCGGAAACCAAGGCTGGCGCGGCAATTCAGGCAAGCCAGACAGCCGGTCAGCTGTAGGACGGGACGTCAACGACCGCGATCAACGTCATGGCCGCCAGGGTCACGGCACAGGTCGCCGTCGTGTCGGGCCCGAACTGGATCGCCGCCCCGCACAGCGCACCCACCATCGCCAGCCCAGCGAGACAGAGCCACTGTCCGCCCTGCTCGTGCCGGGTGCCTTCCGTGAGCCGGGCCACTCCCGCGGCCACCAGGCCGAGGAGCTGCACGGCTCCGAAGGCGCAGAGAACGGGACTCACGGCAACGGCGAGCGGAAACATGCTGGGGCCCTCGCGGCGGGGATAAGGGAGCGGACGATAGCGGTCGCCTGCCCGACGAGCCAAGGCGACTTCAGGCCACCGAAACCACCCAGGCCGCCACGGCCACGTTACTTCCCGCCGAGCATCGCCTCGAGCTTCTTCTCGAGATCGGTGATCACGAGATTCCGATCGACCACCTTGCCGTCGGCGTCGATGAGCAGCATCGTCGGCAGCGTGAGCACGCCGAGCTCTTCGGCGAGCCGGCCGTCGAGGCCGCCGGTCTCGTGTAGCTGCGGCCACGGAATCGGCTTGCCTTGCAGGTACTTCGCCAGCTGGGTCTTGTCGGTGTCAAGCGCGACACCGACCACCGCGAAGTTCTTCGGGCCATATTTGGCATAGAGCTCGCGGATCTGGGCGATGTCAACCTTGCATGGATCGCACCATGTGGCCCAGTAATGCACGAGCACCGGCACCCCCTTGAACGACTCGACCGCGACCCGCTTGCCGTCGAGCGTCGTGCCGGCGAGAGCCAGGGGCTTGCCGACGCTCTCCAGCCGCCGTGCGGCCCCCCGCGCCTTGCGGGCGGGCGCCGAGTCGGGGAAGTCCTTCACGATGGCCGCATAGCGGGCCAGCGCCTCCTGTTCCCGCGCCGAGAACTCGTCGGCGATCGCCAACTGAAGCATCGCCTCGGCGGCGTCGGGTGCCGCCGGATACTTCGCAACGAACCCGCCGAGTTCCGCGAGCCAGCCCGACTGCACCTTCTCCACATCGGCCCCGGGCTGCTGCATACCGGCCGCGTAGCGGGCCTGGGCGAGGCGGAAGGCGACGAACGCTGACAGCGCCTCGTCGTCGGCCACGCTTTCGGCGAGCTTCTCGAGCTTGGCGATCCCGTCGGGCAGGGCGGCCTCCTGCACGAGCGCGGCGAGCGTCTCGGCGAACTGCCGCCCCCAGAATCCCTTGTCGGCGGCGACGGCGGCGGCGAACACCTGCTCGAGCAACCCCGCCTGCTGAACCGCCAGATCCTTGCGGACCTCGCCGGCGGCCGTCGGCATCTTGGCCTCGATGTCGCGCAGTTTCGCGAGCAGTGGCTTGAGCCGCTCGTCGTCCTGTGGACCGGTCGCCCCCTGCTGGCGGCCTCCGGACCGCGGCGTGAAGAAGCCGATCGCGTCGCCCACGTCACCGGCGTCGCCGGACACCTGCGGCAGATCGACAGGCCGCCAGCAGTCGCCGCACTTGACGAGCGACCCGACGAACACCTGGCCATTGCCCGACTTGCCCTCCACCAGGGCCACCACGTTGTCGTAAGCCGCCACGTCCCTGGAGACGCCGGCTGCGCCGGCGGGCAGCACGCCCGGGGGCTGCGGCGTGAGCATGCTGGTCCACCGCGCATCGGGCCCGATCTGCTTCTGGGACGCCGCCACCTGGGCGAACCCCTTTTGTGCCGCGGCCACACGGGCCACGAGCTCCGCGAGCCGTTCGCCCTCGAAGCCGGCAGCCTGGAGGTCGGCCTTCGTGGGCAGGAGGCGGGCGAAGGCGGTGGCATCCCGATTCTTGATCGCCTCGACGACCTCGGCCGTCGCCTCCTCCGCCGAGAGCATCTTCCAGACTTCGAGCGAGCCGTTGCCGTCCTCATCGGCCCCCCAGCGGCTGCCGGCCGAGTTGAGCCAGCGCGACTGGTCCACCTTGGTGTCGTGGTTGGAGTCGATGTCGCGATACACCTCGACGCCGTCCTTGTAGTAGCTCCAGCGATCGACCACGCGGTTGCCGTTGGTGTCGGCGAAGGCCCGCAAGACCTCGCCGGATGGGCCGCG
>Ga0315904_10000664_pt1 | contig 54941 bp, 70 predicted proteins | sample LakEriMetagenome_6_FD_203529 | JGI IMG/M metagenome (GOLD analysis project Ga0315904, IMG submission 203529) | Freshwater fungal communities from buoy surface, Lake Erie, Ohio, United States - Buoy 12 MA120 | ecosystem: Environmental > Aquatic > Freshwater > Lake | place: USA: Lake Erie, Ohio...
AGGAGCGTGTCTGGACCAAGTACGTTCGCCCGACGTTGGCGGACTTCCGTGGCTGGTCCATCCACTCGTCCACGCCGGAAGGCAAGAACTGGTTCTACCGAATGTGGCAGCGAGGGCAGGACCCGAACGACCATTCATGGGACTCGTTCAAGATGCCATCGTGGATCAACGACTTGGTGTTTCCCAAAGGGGCAACGCCAGAAGGCATCGAGATGCTGCTCGCTGCGTTGCGAGGCAACCCGACGGAGCTTCGCGACATGTACGGCATCAGCGATTCGTCGGTGCTCATGAACCGCATCGTCAAGGAAGGGCTCGTCGACGAAGAGATCATCGACATGGCTCGCGACATGAGCGAGGAGCGCTTCCAGCAAGAGATCGGCGCTGAATTCACGGAGTTCGTTGGACGAGTGTTCAAGGAGTTCGACGAAGAGGTTCACGTCAAGAGCTTGAAATACGATCCCCGGTATCCGCTCTTCGCATGTTGCGACTACGGATGGACGAACCCGTTCGTGCTTCTGTTCGTTCAGGTGGACGTCTGGGACAACGTGTACGTCCTGGCAGAGTATCGACAGGTTCGCCGAGATATCAACGACATTGCGAAGGATCTGGAGTCGTATCCGATCAGCGGTCAGGTCAAGACGCTCTTTCCTGATCCCGCAGAACCGGGAGATACTGCGGTGCTCGAGAAGCACTTGCGGTGGAAGGCCAACACTGGGACAGGCGGAGAGCTCAAGTGGCGACTCGAGCTGATTCGTCAGTTCCTGAAGGTTGATCCGCACACTAAGTCTCCCCGTCTTTTCATCGACCGCTCATGCGTCGACCTCATCCGCGAGATGCAGGACTACCGCTACCCGGAGACGAAGGAAGAACAGAGCGCCACTCAGCCCGAGAGGCCAATGGACAAGGATGACCACGGACCCGAGGCGCTCGGGCGATTCTTCCGTGGTCACTTCGGCGGTCCTGGCGACTCAAGAGGCGGCAGAGCCGTTGTTCGGAAAGCGAAAATGAAACGATGACGACAGACAACTACGCAACAGCGAAGCCGTTCCTCGGTGCGCTCCCGGCATGGATCGCCAGTGACGCCGAGAAGCGTCGTGTGGCTTCCTATGCGCTCTACGAAGCGATGTACTGGAACGTCCCGGACACGTTCAAGCTCGTGAGCCGTGGCGCAGAGGACAAGCCGATCTATGTGCCGTCTGGCAAGGGCATCATCGAGACGATGCATCGCTACCTTGCGCCATCGCTCACGGTCGTCTGCGACGAGATGTACGGGACACCTCAGGAGCAAGTGGCAGCGCTTCAGGTGTGGAACGATCTGGCGAGGCGTGAGCGGTTCGCCTCGAAGTTCAACTCGAACAAGCGCTACGGACTCATTCGTGGCGATTCGGCGTTCATGCTGTCCGGCAATCCGATCAAGGAGCCGGGGACCAAGATCTCGATTCTTCCCGTTGATCCATCGAGTATCTTCCCCATCGAAAATCCTGCTATTCCCGGCGAGATCATCGGATACCACATCGCCGAGGAAGTGCAGCGAGGCGACAAGACGTTCATCCGTCGGCTCACGTATCGCAAGGCGACCGGGATGGGTGGCCCTTCTCCGATCACGATGGAGGATGCGCTCTACGAGGTCGACGCCTGGGGCGGACCCGGAATGCTCGAGGAGGAAGCGAAGTTCGTGGAGGTGCTCTCCCCGCTGGTAACTCTTCCGCAGCCGATCGATTCGTTGCCGATCTACATGATCCCGAACTTCGAGATCCCGAACAGCATTTACGGAGCGTCCGAGATGAAGGGTCTCGAGCGCATGATGGCTGCGGTGAACCAGTCGGTGAGCGACGAGGAGCTTACGCTGGCGCTCGAAGGGCTCGGCGTCTACTGGACGGACAGCGGCTCGCCTGTTGACGAGAACGGCGAAGAAACTGACTGGAATCTCGGTCCCGCTCGAGTTGTGGAGGTTCCGACCGGCAAGAAGATGAACCGCCTGAACGGTGCGTCTTCGATGGCTCCGTATCAGGAGCACATCAAGATGTTGATGGACATGTTGTACGAAGGTACGCCTGCCGTCGCTCGAGGAACTGTCAACGTTCAGGCGGCTGAGTCAGGGATCGCACTGCTCCTGGAGTTGAGCCCGATCCTAGTTCGGGCCGAAGAGAAGGAAATGACGATCACCGACCGACTCGGCAACATGTTCTTCGACTTGCCGAAGTGGCTCGTTGCCTACGAGGGCGGCATCATGAATCCTCTGCTGAACGTGCGGATGCTTCCCACCTACGGAGACAAGATCCCGCCGAACCGTTCGAAGGACCTTGCGGACTTGCTCACCATCGCGAAGGCGACTCCGCAGATCGTTCCCATGAAGTACATCCGTCAGCGCATGCGCTCCATCGGCTTCGATGACTTGCCTGACGATGCAACTCTCGAGTCTGAGATCCTGGCAGAACAGGAAGCTCGTGCCCGAGTGCAACAGGATGCATTCGGCGTCGCGGTTGACCGCGAAGTCAATGCGGATCTGAATTCATCTAACACAACCTCCGAGGAGGAGTAAGTCATGCCGTTCTACTTCACAAACCGTGGTCTCCACACTCTTCTGAACAGTGCCATCAGCGGCACGACAGACATCCGCCAGGCTGTCTTCACCGGCTCTCTTCCTGCTGTCGGAACTGTCAGGGACTGGAACTTCCTCAGCGATCTGATCGCAGACGCAGGATCGGCGGAATCGGTCGCCGCCGGATACGCACGTGCCGACCTCGCAGGCGTCACGCTCACCGAGAACGACACGCCAGACAACGTCACGCTCACGGCCACCGCTCCGGTCTACACTGCTGTCGCCGCCGGAGAGACGTGGACGTTCGTTGCGTACTACATCGAAGGCGCATCGGATGCGGCTCGTATCCTGCTCGGCGTCGATCAGCCTGCGAGTTCCATTCCGACCAACGGCGGCAACATCACCGGCCCTGCGCTCAGCGTCACCGTCACTGGTAGCTGACCTCATGGCTGACAATGTGACTCTTCCCGGCACGGGTGAGGTCGTCGCGACCGACGACATCGGCGGCGTGCAGTTCCAACGCGTCAAGCTGGCCTCCGGCGTCGAGGGCACCGCGGTCGACGTGTCGGACGTTGCGCCGCTGCCCGTCACGCTCACCAAGGGCGAAGTGGTCGAGGCGTTGGAAGCGATGCGGATGGCGGTCCAGAGCCTGAACCGTTCGATCGGCCAGTCGATGCCCGACGTGGCCGGTCGTCTCCGTGTCGTGGTTGACGCCATCACTGCGTCGCTGACACTAGCGACGATCACCACCGTCGGCACCGTGACCACCGTCAGCACCGTGACCACCGTCGGCACGGTGTCGAACCAGACACAAGTCGGCGGTAACTCAGCTTTCGAGCAGATCCCCGCCCTCATGCGCCTCGGCGCAGATTCCCTCCGCAGAAACGTGAGCGTGTCCTGATGCCTACCACCAATGGAAACCGCAAGATCCTCGACCTGAAGCGGTGGGAGTTCTGCACTCCCGCCCCGGTGGCAACGAGTAACGGTGCGTTCGTCTCGTCGTCTCGCCACTATCGCCAGCAGCAGCTCTACGTCACGAGCGCCACGATCCACCACCTCTACTCGCCGCTGGAGGATGCGTTCACGCAGATCCCGTCTGGCGCTCTCGCTGGCTCGTTCGGTGTCGGTGCGTGCGGCACGGCAACGGCGACCGGCCCGTCTGGCACGGCGACCGCTGGCACGACGTCGACTATCACCACGAACCTGACGCTGGCTCGTGACCTTCGTGGGTACTCCATCCACATCACGGGAGGTCCGAACGCTGGTGTGACGTTGCCGATCCTGTCGAACACGGTCGGCACCAACTCGGTGATCACCGTGGCGACCCAGGGAGCGTCGTTCACGGCGTCGACCACTTACCGTCTGATGACGCCCCGCTGGTACGTGCTGAACGCGATCGGTTCGGCAGGCACGACGACGACGGGCGTGTTCCGGTTCTACGATTTCGCCCTCAACACCTGGGCGTCGGCCGAAACCGGCGCAACCGACGGCATCGCTCCCGCTGCGGTGATCGGCACCGACAGCAAGTTGATCGCCACACCGTCTTGGGTGGGCGACGGCTACAACGCTTTCGCCACCGGCACCGCCACGACGGGCGGTGCGTCGACGCTGACGAACTCGGCCAAGACCTGGACCGTCAACCAGTGGGCAAACTTCCAGGTCCGCATCGTGTCGGGCACTGGCGCAGGCCAGATCCGCACCATCGCCAGCAACACCGCCACGGTGCTGACCACCTCGACGGCATGGACGACGGCACCTGACGCTACCTCGGTGTACTCGATCGAGGGGAACGACGACTTCATCTACTACATGGGCAGCAACGCGGTCACGCTGTTCCGCTACTCGATCAGCGGCGGCACCTGGACGACGCTGTCCCCGACCGCTGCCCGTGCCGCTGCTCCTGGCCTCGGGATGTCCGGTCATTGGGTGTTCGAGGCAACCGACGCAGCGTGGAATAGTGAGTCGGCCATCCAGAACGGCCGGTACATCTACAGCTTCCGTGGTGGCTCTGGCGCAGTGCTCGACCGCTACGACATCGCCCTGAACACCTGGGCGAGCGGCCTCACGTACGCCCCGGCGACCGAGGTGTTCGGCGGCGGCAGCAAGTACGTCTACCGCAACGACTTCATCTACACCCAGAAGGACACCACCGGTCGTTGGTTCCGTTACAACGTCGTCACTGGCGAACAGGACGGATGGTCAACGATGACGTACACGCAGGGCGGGGCGGTCGGCGGCGACACGGCGTTCGACGTCCACTACGCCGACGGCGCCACGGAAATCGAATACGTGTACATGGTGCTGAACACGAGCACTGTGATGCTGCGGGCGATGGTGATCTGATGACCGTCGAAGACCTCATCCGCCAGGCTCGTACGTGGGTCGCCCGTCAGACGGTGCTACGCGCCGAGGCAGTGCGTCTCGGTGACACCGCAGCGATCGCCGCCGCCGACGCAGAGATCGCAACCACCGAGAGCACCATCGCCACGCTCGAAAGCCTCTGACGAAGGGAGTGTAGGTGAGCCTCCTACTTCTGTTCAATCCGTTCGCTGGGGGCACCAACGACTTCACCTTCACCGGAGCCGATGGAGCCTCGTGGGGTTCCGGCTGGACGTTCGTGCAGGGCACTGGTGACATCCTCACCAATCGCGGACGCATGGTCACGGGCACAGGTGCCTTCGACGGCCGCTCGGCGATCTACAACACGAGCAACTCCAACGTCGTGTTCCAGATCGACACCGAAATCCCGACCAACGACGCCCAGTTCCCCGAAATCCGATTCCGATGGAACAACACGACTGGAGACGGCCTCACACTCATCTTCGAGACGCATAACGACATCGCCCAACTCTTCCCGTACGCCAACTTCGTTCGCGGCGCTCAGGTCGGATCGAACATCTCCTTCGCCGTGGCGGCGGGGGACATCATCCACACGAAGATCATGTCGGTCGGAAACGACCACTCTGTCCGCCTGTGGAAGAACGCCGACCCCGAGCCGTCGACCTGGAGTCAGGTCTTCACCGACGCTACCGGGGCGGGCAACACGCAAATCATGGTCCGCACGGTCACGTCGAACCTCGGCGTCGCCATCACCAACTTCTGGGACAACTTCAGCTTCGCCCCCGCCCCCATCACCTGGACCGGCTCTACGGGCACGATCACCGTCACCGGGAACTCGGGCGAGTTCAGCTCGTCGAGTGGACCGCAGACGTGGAGCGGCTCCACTGGCACCATCATGGTCAGCGGTACCTCGGGCAGCTTCACTGGTGACGCCACTTGGACCGGCTCGAGCGCGACGATCATCGCAACGGCGACGAGCGGGGTCTTTGACTCTTCCGTTCAGTGGATTGGATCTTCAGCGACCGTATTTACAGATGCGGTCTCTGGAGCCTGGACTCCGGATGGAGCAACGTGGACGGGCAGTTCCTGCGCTGTCGCACTCGCGGCTTCATCTGGAGTCTGGACACTCGGAGCAGTCACCTGGACTGGCTCGGAGGCAACGATCACGGCAACCGCTACGAGCGATGCCTTCTCCGGTATTGCTACGTGGACCGGCTCCGCTGCGACTGTCGTTGCAAATGCAACTTCCGGCGCATGGTCTAGCGAAGCGACATGGTCGGGTTCTACCGCCTCTCTCCTCTTCGCAGGCACGTCGGGCACGTTCACTCCCGGTGCTGCGACGTGGAGTGGGTCGGCGGCATCCATCCTCGTTGCTTCGGCCGGAGACAATTGGTCAGGCTCGGGTATTTGGGGAGGGTCGAATGCACTGGTGTTCGCATCGGCCGCATCTGGTGCGTTCTATGGAGACCAGTTCTGGACCGGGTCGGCCGCTACCATCAGCGCGACTGCGACATCGGGGACATGGGCAGGAGGGGAGTCATCGTGGCCAGGATCGGCAGCGAGCGTGCAATGCGTCGGGACCAGTGGGACCTTCGTAGGCGGAGGTACGGCGTCATGGGCTGGGTCGTCTTCTTCGATCGTCGCAACTGGCTCGAGCGGCTCATTCGTCGGTGGCTCCAACACATGGAATGGCAGCGGCGCGACCGTCGGTGCGAGTGTAGTGTCGGGAGAGTTCTTTGCTGGCGATGCGAACTGGATCGGGTCGAACGCAACGCTGACTATCATTGGTGGCGATGGTGCGTTCATCCCGGACTCCGTGGTCTGGAACGGTTCGACAGGAGAGGTCGTTGCATTTGCATCATCGAGCGCATTTGCCTACCACTTCGACACCGTTGGAGGCAGCGTCATCGTCGCCGACCTAGTACCCTTCATCGGTGTAACGGCACGTCAGCCACTGATTGAAGTGTCTGTTCGATAGCCATCTATTCGCGTCAAGACGCCGGAGGACCCGCATGGTCTTGAAGAAGACAAGAGAGTACGACATCGGGGACCGCCCGACGTTCAGGACCAGCATCAAGAACCCCGACGGAGTGCTCACAACTCCGACGTCATGGGAATGGCGTCTCGAGCGCCCGGACGGAACGATGACGATTCATCCGAACACGGAGCCAACCTCGTCAGTCGTGAGCGCTGGCGTCATCGACTTCACTCCTCCGGACCGTTTCGATACCGGCGGCGAATGGACCTTGCGCTTCAACGGTCTCACGGGAATCCAGTCTTCATGGGAGGAGACGTTCTTCGTGAGGCCTTCGGCGATGGCCTTCCCGATCTGACATGGGCGAAGCAGCGGAGGAGCTCGCTGAGACGTTCGCCAAGACTCAGCCGCTGATGATCACCGAAGGCATCACGCATCGGCAGATGGCGATCATCCTGAAGCGAGCGGCTCGAGACGCCGAAGCGAGGATGCTGGCGATCACCGGAACGTCTGCGTCTGCACAGATCCAGCGTGCGCAAGCAAGGCGCATCATGGAAGAGCTCAGTGCCGTGTCAACGCAGATGTGGACCGGCACCGGTCGCGTGATCCAGGCTGGCGCTTATCAGCAAGCTAAGCTCGCTGTCGATCAGGGCATGGATCTCGATCTGTTCAAGGGGATGCCTCCGTTGGCGTCGGTGCAGATGGCTCAGGCGTTGCACTTCGAAGCGGCTCAGGTCGTGGAGGATATCCTGAGTCGCCGGACTGAAGGCTTCACGCTCGCCGAGCGCATCTACGCCAACGGCAAGGTCTCCACGAAGCAAGTGGGAATGATCGTGGAGAATGCACTTGCACAGAACATGAGCGCTCGAGACCTCGCGAAGCAAGTGAAGGACTTTTACTCGCCGAACGTTCCCGGAGGGGTCTCATACGCAGCGATGCGCTTGGCTCGCACGGAGATCAACAACGCACATCACACGACGACGATCCGCATGGCGAAGGACAAGCCGTGGGTCAAGGGCTTCAAGTGGAATCTCTCCGGTTCTCACAAAGTGCCGGACGAGTGCAACGAATACGCCGAGCAGGACAACGGTCTCGGTCCTGGCATCTGGAGCAAGGAAGAAGTTCCTGCCAAGCCGCATCCTCAGTGTCTCTGTTACTTGACGCACCTCATGGTCAGCGACGAGGAGATGATGGACAGCATCGTCAAGGGCGACTATGATCCGTACCTCGAGCAGCATGGAGTCGTCTGCTGATGGGCGTCGGCGCATGCACTCTTTCGAACACTCCGAACGGCGTTGGCGACGCCATGATCCAGAGGCGCATAGAAGGGAAGTCATGGGCAGAAATCGCCGAAGAATTCGGCCTTCCGAATCCAGGTGCGGCTCGTAGCAAGTTCACGAAGCTGACCGGTATCACCGACTACAAGATCAAGGGCAAGGAACTCAAGAATCTCGTCGATTCCAACATGCTGGACAGCATCAAGGGAGCGTCGGCGAAGGTTGCCAAGAAGGCAGTGAAGCAAGTCGACGAAGCAGTGAAGGTGTCCAATGCGTTTGACCTTCCGCCGACGGGTCTCGCCTCTCCCGGTCCTTCGCGGGCACTCCTTCGCGAAGCGCAGAAGGCGCAGGAGGATTTGAAAGCTGCAATTGCAAAGATTCAAGCCGACTCGGTGATCGACGCCAAGAACCACATCGACGATCTCTACGGTTCCTTCGGCGGAAAGGTCGAAGACATCTGGGCTGAATATCAGAACGGTGTCGTCGGATACCTGAAGCTCTCCAACAAGTACGGCGTCAAGATGAGCGATGTTGACGACATCATTTGGAACAATCTGGTCAAGAAAGAGCGAGATATTTGGAAGGCATACGTAAAGAAACCAACTTCGGAAACCGGCTTCAAGACAGTGCAGAAGCTCGTCTATGACCTTCGCTCCAACGGGATGACGCTCAAGGAAGTCGCTGATTTGACGGGAGTTGATGCAGATGTCGTGAAGCTGATCATGGAGGGCAAGTGGAATATGCCTACCCCTGGATCGCTCACATACGTCAAGACTGCGTCCAATTCGTACGGAGGATCGTCCTACCAATACACGGAGTTCAAGAAGGAGACCACGGTTCTCTTTGAGCAGACGAATGTTGAGAATTACTCGTTCGTCGGCGAGGCTCGTTTCGTTGAGTGGGCGAACCAGAATGCGAACATGCCTTCGGAAGTCTTCAACGCTGTCCGGCGATACACGGGAAGTTCATACCAAGAGATCAACGGTGGTCTGCGGAAAGAAGGGAGGGTGACGGACACTGTGCGCAATATTGATCGGGCGATGATCCCACTGCCATTCGACACTCGCGTCGTTCGTTACGTTGGCACTGACACGTTTGACTCTCTCGGCGGCATCGACAACATTGGTGGAAAAGTCTTCACGGATCGCGGCTTCTTTTCAACTGCCGTTCACACAAAGGGCACCTTCAGTTCCTATCCGGTGCGAATTGAAGTTGACTTGCCTGCCGGAACGCCGAGCAGATACGTCGACACCTTCAGCGCTGTCAAGGGCGAAAAGGAACTCCTTGTTCAGAGAGAACAGGATTTCATCGTCACGTCTGTTACGAAAGAGACGACTCCGTACGGACTCAAGTATCTGATCAAAATGAAGGCTCTCCTATGACTGACTACAATCCGGATGCTCCTCCTGGGACTCGTCCGCTCAATACAGACCCAGAGTTCGAAGTCGTTGGCATCTGTCATCGGTGTCGCCATCGCAGATCAGTCTGGACATGCGATGCCTTCCCGGACAAGATTCCGACTGAGATTCTTGTCGGATCGTTCGTTCACACTGAGCCGTATCCAGGTGACCGAGGGATTCAATTCTCCCTTATTTTCTAGGGATAATTCGAACTAACACGAGAGTAATTTCTGCCCGGTATGCATTGCATAGGCTCGCCGATGGTGGTACACTCGTCGGTGGTTGGGCAGTGCCTGACCAGTCGGAAGGACTCTCATGTATCCCAATCGTCTCACGAAGCTCGATCTGCGCAATTGCTTCCAAGAGAAGCATGCGTTCGCACCGGGTGAGGATGACGAGGAAGACGAGGAAGGTCAAGACGACGAAGGCGATGGTTCCAGCGGAACCGGAGCGTCCGACGGCGACGATGCTGATGCCAGTGGCAAGGGCAAGAAGCCGGTCAAGGACCCGGAGAAGCAGAAGGCAAGCCGTGAGGCGGCTCGCTATCGCACCGAACTGCGTGCTGCGCAGAAGGAGCGGGAGGAGCTTGCGAAGAAGCTTCAGGAGATCGAGGACAAGGACAAGTCCGAAATCGAACTGAAGACTCGCGATCTCGCGGCGGCACAAGCGCAAGTGGAAAAGATGACTCAGGAGATTGACTTGCTTCGTCTCGAAGTGGCTTTCTTCAAGTCGGGAGCGGCTGCGCTGCTCAACAAGCCTGCGCAAGCCGTCAAGCTGATGGACCTGAGCAATGTCAAGAGCGAGGACGGCAAGTACGACGAGAAGGAACTTCTCTCGTTCGTGTCGGACTGGCTCAAGGAAAATGCTCATTTCGCCGCAACCTCCGGTGACGATGATTCGGACGGCTCGAAGAACAAGCCAAACAGTGGACAGCCCATCGGCAAGAAGCCGAAGGACTCCAGCGAGGCAGTTCTCGCCAAGAAGTACCCTGCTCTCTCTGGTCGCACTCGCTGACCTTCTGAGCTAGGGGTTCTCCCCAAACTCATCACAACCGAAAGGACTGTCATGGCACGCTATGACAAGTACGATCCGGTCGGCGGAGGGCACCGAGCTCCTCTCGCGGCGGATCAGGCAAAGATCCCGGGGAACCCGTTGGGCGTCGGTCTCAACACTTCGGGTCGCGTGGTCATCGGGGCAGGAAACACTGGGATCATCGGTGTGATCTGCGTTACCAAGGACATGAAGGCTGGCGACATCGTCGACGTCATGAAGTTCGGCGAGGTGGTCGAGATGATCAGCACGACGGCCGGGACCGTCTACACCGCCAACACCACGACTGGAGTTCTCTCCAACGCTGCTGCGAGCGCCACGCAGACCCCGATCGGCTACACGGTAGAGGCAGACCGCCTCATCGTTTGCCGTGCGGCGAACCCGTTCATCGGAACCTGAGGTACGACGACATGAACACCATCGAACAGAGCATCGTCGACTTCCGCGACAAGATGATCGCGGACGAACTCGGCGTCACCGTGAACGACCTTCGCGGTGCCTTCGGGATGTCCAAGGATCCCGCCTACGCCCGAGGCTTCAACACCGAAGGTGACGTCCTCACTCAGACCATCGACGGCCGAGACCTCAACGAGATCTGGGCTGAGTTCCAGGAAACCCTCCTGGCGTGGAACTCTGGTCGTGACGCTCTCATCGGCGCTCTCACCTTCAACGTCACGCAGCCCATCGAAGACGTGCCTCAGGTCAGCCTGGACGACTTCGAAGAGGCTTCGGAGTTCGGCGAGCCGAGAGGGGTTCGCGGTGCGGACTACTTCTCGATGGGCTACGACTTCAAGTGGTACGACGTCGCCGCTCGTTTCACGTGGAAGTACCTCGCCGAAGCGACCGCCTCTCAGGTCGAAAGCGTCAACAACATCATCCTCGAAGCGGACAACCGTCTTGTCTTCGGCCGAGTGATGAGGGCCATCTTCAACAACGTCAATCGGACCACCAACATCCGAGGGCAGAACTTCAACGTCTACCCGTTCTACAACGCAGACGGCACGGTGCCTCCTGCGTTCGGTCCGTACACGTTCAGCGGCTCGGAGAACCACTACATCACTAGTGGCGCTGCGACCGTCGACGGTGGCGACCTGGACGCGATGGCGCTGAAGATCTCGCAGAAGGGCTACGGCAAGCTCCAGGGCAGCCAGATGATCCTCCTCGTGAACCCGACGCAGTTGGCAACCATCCGCACGTTCCGTGTGGCGACCGGCTCGAGCTACGACTTCATCCCAGCCGCTGGCGGCGCTCCGTGGCTCCTGCCGACCAACACTGGCGGCGTCGTGTTCCCGCAGGGCGGCTCGATCCCGTCTCAGGTGAACGGGCTCCCCGTCGCCGGAGCCTACGGTCCGTGGCTCGTCATCGAGAACGACTACATCCCCTCTGGGTACATGGTCGGTATCGCCACGGGCGGTCAGATGCAGGCGACGAACCCGGTCGGTATCCGCGAGCATCAGAACCCGGCTCTCCGTGGTCTGCGTCTCGTGAAGGGTCGCACGGCGGACTATCCGCTCATCGACTCCTTCTACAACCGTGGCTTCGGCACGGGTATCCGTCATCGTGGTGCTGGCGTCGTGATGCAGGTCACTGTCGCTGGCTCGTACACGATCCCGGCTGCCTACGCCTGAGCCCTGAGTCTGGCCGAGCCGATCGTTCCGTGAGACGTCGGTCGGCTCGGTCAGTTCAACTCTGACCAACCAGACCAGAAGAAGGAGGCAGGCATGAGCCGTCAGGTCGACGTCAGTGACCCGTCCGTCCTCAGCGAAGACGAACTTCGCTACGCGATGGACCGCAACATGATCTCGGAGGATGTCTTCCTCACGGAGATCGAGAAGTTCGAACGAGGCGAAGAGGAGTCCGAGATGGACTACTCCAAGATGAAGGGCGACGAGCTCAAGGAAGAGCTCTCCCGTCGTGGCATCGACCCCTCGGGCTTCAAGACCAAGGCCGAAGTGATCTCCGCTCTCGAGGCGGACGACGAAGCCAAGGGCTGATGACAGATGGCAAGCGTCAGTGACATCCAGGATGTTCGCCTCAACACGGGAGAAGAGACGAACGTGGCTCCGTTCACGGACGGCTACATCTCCTCGTTGGTCGACAGCCTTGGTGTCACTGGCGCTGTCGTCTCCATCTGGCGACAGAAGGCTGCTTCCGTTGTCGGATTGGTGAACGTGTCCGAGGCTGGCGCGAGCCACTCGGCAAGCGATCTGTTCAAGCATGCAAACGAGATGCTCGAACATTGGACCACGGTTCTTCAGGCGGAGGTTAGCCCTCCCGCCCTCGGGCCGAGGATCAAGAAGATCGTGAGGTCGTGATGAGCACGCTGACCTCCTCTGCACACCTTCGCCTCACGGAGTTCTTCATCCTGGAGAACCCAACAGAGATCGCTCTCGAGCGTCCGACCAGAGTTGCAACTGGAACCGGCGGATACACGCTCGAAACCGGCGAGTCGCTCGAGCCGTTCTTGGCTCGCCTCGTCTCCTCCAATCGTGTTGGGCAAGGCGTTACACGTACAACGACCGACGGTTCCGTCGTGACGGCAACGCACACGTTGATCGCCATGCCCGACGAAGACATCCAGATCAAGGACCGCTTCAGCATCGGAGCCAACACCTACGAGGTGATCGGGTTCGCCGACTCTCCTCCGTGGCGTATCTCGGCGGAGGTGTATCTCCATGGCTGAGAAGGTTCGCCTCGAGTTTGACGCTGGCACTCTCCGAGTGAACACGAGCCAGATCGGAGCACGGCTCAATCGCGGCATCAGCGGTTTGATGCTGGCGAATGCTCCTCGTGTTCAAGACTACGCACGCACGAACGCCAAGTGGACGGACCGAACCGGCAACGCTCGCCAGGGTCTGTTCTCGAGGTACTCGGGCAAGGAAGGCGTTCACCAGATCGACCTCTACCACACGGTCTCCTATGGCATCTGGCTCGAGGTTCGTTGGGCCGGAAAGTTCGCGATCATCTCGCCGACTATCACGGCAGAAGGTCAACGAATCATGGGACAAATCAAGGGTCTCCTGGATCGGCTCGGTGCGGTATGAACTGGCGACTGTGGAGCTACACGAAGCTTCAGTCCGTGATGACGAGCCTGGAACACTCCCCCGCCTCTGTCTTCGCAGGCGGAGCGCTCTCAGTTCCTCCGGATGAGCATCCGTTCATGATCTATCGCGTTCAAGGCTCTGTGCCTCGCATCAAGGATGGCTTCGACACTCTCCGAGAGGCGTCAACCTTGGAAGTGTGGATCTACGACCGGCCCGGTTCGTACGATCGCATCGATCTGATTGCTGGCACTTGCAAGATCATGCTTCCCGGTCCGGTGACCGAAGAGGGCGGTCTTGCCTGCGAGTGGCTCGGATCTGGTGGGGAGTTGGCGGACGACGAGTTGAAGTCCATTCTCAAAGTCAGTTCCTTCAACCTGATCGGAGCGCCATCATGAAAACCGTTCGATACACGGGTCTTTCCACCATTCGAGAGATCTCCGAACACGAGATGAAGACCGCTTTCGGCGTGACCAAGAAGGACGGTCTCCTCGTGGACACTCGCGAGAGCCGCATCGTGACGGTCAGCAACCGCCTCGCCGAAGCGCTCGTCTCCACTGGCGAGTTCGTTCTGTTCGGCGCTGCTCCGGACGACGAGGACGCCGAGACCTACGGATCCGACGTCATTCCGGAAGTTCCGGATGCAACGACCGACTCCGATGAAGATGTTGCAAGAGCACAACACGCTCCGGCACCGCAAGAACCCGTCAGCGACGGTACCGCGAAGACCACGAAGAAGCCGAAGGCGTAAGCTCATGGAGCTCCGATGCACGAACGGCATTCTCCACGGCGTCATCGTTGATGATGTCGTGGAAGTTGCCTGCCGTTCGGCTCGGTGCGGGAAGCGCCCCGGCAACGTTGTGATCCATCGCTTCAACAAGCAAACGGGAGTTCTCCTCGGCACGAGGGTCTTCCTCCAACCAACACCGAAAGAGGTGAACAGCAATGCCGATCGATCAGAACAAGGCTCTGCCCTACGGGCTTCGTGATGTCAAGCTGATGAGGCTGACCGATGACGGAACCGCCACTGTCGGTGGAGCCGTCGATCTTCCTGCAAGCCGCACGCTCTCGTTCAGCGAGACCGAGGAGTTCAGCGAGCTTCGCGGTGATGACCGTGTCGTCGCGAGTCGTGGCGGCGGTCCGATGATCGAGTGGGATCTGGAGGCTGGTGGTATCAGTCTCGAGGCTTACGCGATCATGGCAGGCGGAACCATCGTCACGAGCGGCTCCACGCCGAACGTGATCAAGCGGTTCCGGAAGCTCGTGACCGACTCGCGCCCGTACTTCAAGATCGAAGGACAGGCGATCAATGACAACGGAGGCGACTTCCACGGCATCATCTACCGTGCGAAGGCGGATGGCGCTCTCGAAGGCTCGATGGGCGACAGTGAGTTCTGGCTCACTGCCGCAAGCGGCAAGGGCTACGGCTCTCTCGAGGCTGCGACTCTGGATGCGGTCTACGACTTCATCCACAACGAGACCGCGACCGCGATCTTGGGCGGCAACGCCGAGATCCAGCAGATCGTTTCGGATGCATCTGGTGGCACTTTCACCATCACGTTCTCCGGCCAGACGACCTCGGCGCTCGCGTTCAACGTGTCCGTCTCGGCGATGCAGACCGCTCTCGAAGCGCTCAGCAACATCGCTCCTGGCGACGTCAGCGTGACCGGTGCTCCCGGCAACTGGACGGTTCGCTTCTCGGGAGTCTACGCCAACACGAACGTCGGTCAGATGACCCTCGGTGTCGGCTCCCTCACCGGCGGCTCCGCTGCCGTGGTCACCGTCCAGCAGGGCGGCTGATCAACTCATCCGATCCAGGCCAACTAGGAGTCCAAGGAGACCAACATGGCAACCATCTCTTCACCCGGCAACTTCAAGAAGAAGAAGTTCACGGAGCTCATTCTTCCGTCAGGCGAAGTCGTGCTGGCGAAGCGAGTCGGCGTCGATGCGTTCCTCAAGACCGGCAAGATCCCTAACTCGCTCCTTCCGTACATGAGAGGAGCGATGCTCGGGCAAGCTGCCGAATTCAAGGCGGAAGACCTCACGCCAGAACTGATCGCTGACATGGCGACCATGTTCGACATTGCTACGCAAGCTGCAATCGTGGAACCGACCGTTCATGATGTGCCGATATACGTGGAGCGAGAAGAGGACAAGCTTTACGTCGACGAGATCGACGAGATCGACAAGCAGTTCATCTTCCAGTGGTGCGTCGGAGGTCCGACTGACGTCGCCAAGTTTCGTGAGCAAACCGAACAACAGTTGGCGGCTCTTCAAGATGGCAAGGGAGTGGTCCGTCCGACCAAGCGAACTGCTCGGGCTAAGTGAAGACACGTACACGGCGTTCTGTGTTGATGAAGCCGTGTTCGTGTTCGGCACTGCAATCGAAGCAGAACTCGCTTCGATGACGAAGTACAAAACGGAGAGCGACAAGGCGTTCACTCGACGTAGGCAACAGGCAATGAATAGATGGCTCGAGATAGAGCCGGGAGAAGACAGCAAGCGTTTCGCTTCTCCCATTGCGACCAAGTAGCGAAAGGAGGAAACGATGGCTGACACAGACCTCGGGACAGCCAAGGGCAAGATCGTCATCGACTCCTCTGATGCCAAGCGAGGCACAGACGATGCCATCCGTGGCATTGACGAGCTTGACCGCAAGGCACACGGAAGCCATCAGGGTCTTCTAGCGCTCAGCAGTGCGCTGACAGCCGTTGGCGTTGCTGGTGCTGCCGCCTTCGGTGTCGCCATCAACGCAGCCGCCGACTTCGAAGAAACACTGAGCGGCGTCGAAGCTGTCAGTGGTGCAAGCGAGAAGCAGATGGAGTCCCTTCGCAAGAAGGCTCTTCAGCTTGGCGCTGACACTTCCTTCAGTGCTGGCGAAGCCGCCTTGGCGATGGAGGAACTGGTCAAGGCTGGTCTCAGTGTCGACGATGTCCTGAGCGGTGCCGCCGACGCCACCGTCGCTCTCGCAGCCGCCGGAGAAGTTTCGCTTCCGGAGGCGGCAACCATCGCGGCAAACGCGATGAACCAGTTCAACCTCTCGGCCGAAGACATGCCTCGAGTTGCCGACTTGATTGCAGGAGCAGCGAATGCATCTGCAATTGACGTCAGCGACTTCGGCATGGCGATGTCTCAGGCTGGCGCAACAGCGAACCTCGTCGGTCTTGACTTCGCTGATCTGGCGCTCTCCATCACCGCGATGGGCAACGCTGGCATCAAGGGAAGCGACGCCGGTACCTCGCTCAAGACGTTTCTCGCGAACCTTCAGCCGGTCACGGATGCTCAGAAGGATGCGTTCGCAGAGCTCGGTTTGACGATCGAAGAAAACGCCACGGCGATGAACACGACCGGCAACGCATTCTTCGATGCTCAGGGCAAGATCAAGCCAATGACCGAGATCGCCGGTCTGCTCAACACTACTCTCGCTGGCATGAGCGAGCAGCAGAAGATGGCAACGCTCGAGGTGATGTTCGGCAGTGACGCGATCCGTGCGGCTGCAATCATCGCAGGAGAAGGTGCCGAAGGCTTCATTGAGCTCGGCGACTCGATGGGAGCGGTGACTGCCGCTGACGTTGCTGCGACTCGTCTCGACAACTTCAACGGATCCGTCGAGCAACTGAAGGGCTCGTTGGAGACCGTCGCCATTCAGATCGGTGACATGTTCTTGCCGAAGCTGCGAGATGTCGTGGACGGAGGGACCGATCTCGTCAACAAATTCGGCGAGATGGATGAGAAGACTCAGCAGATGGCAGTGTCCATCGCGGGAGGCACGGTCGCCCTCGCCGGTCTGGCAGGCGGAGCCGGTCTGTTCATTCATGCTGCCGCTCCTGTCGCTCAGGGCATCGGCTCCATCATCAGTGGCGTCGGCTCAATGTCGAGCGCTGTCATTGGAGCCATCCCTCTCCTTCAAGGAATGGGAACGTCGCTGATGACACTTGCGGCGAACCCTGTCGTTCTGGTCATCGCTGGCATCGTGGCGTTGGCGGCTGGTCTATATCTCGCTTATCAGCGCTTCGAGAGCGTGCGAGAAGTCGTTGACGCTGTTGGGAGATTCTTCGCCAGGCTTGGTCAGTCCATCTACGACGCCTTGCTCGTTGCATACGAGTGGATCACGGAGACGTTCCTCCCTGGCGTCGTCATGGTCTGGGACACGCTCATGACGGCGATCCAACCGTTCGTTGATTGGTTCATGACGAACGTTGTTTCTACCATCGTCGCTGGCGTTGAGTTGCTGATCGCAATCTTCGAGAGAGTCCGCCAGTTTGTTGAGGAAATCCTGATCCCGGCGATGCAAGCGGCATGGACGCTCATCGGCCCGATCGTCGAGAACGCTCTGAACACGGTGCTCAACATCATCCAGTTCGTTCTCGATACGGTATGGGGAATCATCCAGGGCTTCATCACCGTTGCGCAGACAGGATGGAATCTGTTCGGCGACAACATCATGGGAGCCATCACCCTCGCGTTCAACTACATCAAGTTGATCATCGAGACGGTACTGGGAATCATTCGCGGTATCTTCCAGGTGTTCACCGGCATCATCAGCGGCGACTGGGGCAAGTTCCTCGAGGGGCTCCAGACACTCTGGGACACGGTCTGGAATGGTATCAAGGACTTCATCAACTTGATCTGGGAGGGGATCAAGCTCATCATCGAGACGGCGCTTGACTCAATCGTCCTCACCATCACGACCGTGTGGGAGGGCATCAAGATCTTCGTCGACACCATCCTCAACGTAATCTCGTTGATTTTCACCACGATCTGGGACACCATCAAGGCAACGGTCGAGGGAGCGATCAACTTCGTCAAGGACACGATCGAGACAACGATCAATCAGGCGAAGGAAATCTGGGGCGGAGTCTGGGATGGCATCAGCTCGAAAGTGAGTGCAATCTGGGACACGATCAAGCTCGTGGTCAAGTACGCCGTCACCGAAGTCAAGATGACTATCGAAGACATCATCAACAAGATGAAGGCCATCTGGGACACGGTCTGGGACGGAGTGGGCAGTGCGGTCGAGACCGCTTGGGACACTGTCAAGCGGTTCGTTGACAAGATCATCCAGAAGGTTCAAGATGCAATCAACAAGCTCGCTGAGCTTCCCGGCAAGATCGGCGGAGCGCTGAACCCGTTCGACGGAGACGTTGTTCCGTTTTTCGCTCGCGGTGGCATCGTTACTCGTCAGACCCTTGCCGTCATTGGCGAAGCTGGCGCTGAAGCGGTGATCCCACTGACCGACAAGAACCGAGCCATCCAACTGATGAACGCTTCCGGTCTCGGTCGCATGTTCATGGAGCGCTACGCAGATCCTTCGGCTGTCGACCGTGCGCCGACCGGAGGAACGACTGTCGTCAGCGTTCCCTCCGCCCCTTCCCCCTCGCAGGTCACCGGCATCCAGATTGAGCAGGCGAACTTCTACGACTCTGTTGACGTCGACTCGTTGATGGCTCAGGCAGAATTCGCAACTCAAGGACTGGTGTTCTCATGAGCCATCCGAACCTCGCCAACGTCGAGATGTATCTCGAGGACACGCTCGCCCCGACCGATCCTGGATATCTCCCGCCGCTCATCTTTCAGCCCTCGTACGGATTCGTTCCGCAAGGAATGAACCAGGGGTTCCCGGAAGTGCGGGACAACGTCACCAAGCGTCCCTCTCAGGATGGCACGTTTGATTTCACCGAGTTTCTCGGTGCTCGCTCGGTGACCTTGAACGTTGCGTTGTCACCAGAAACGAGCGGTCTGTCCGAGCGAGATCTCGAAGATCAGCTTCGTCGTTGGATGCATCCGAGCCGCCGGTCTTGGCTCTACGTCAAGTCGTCTGGTGGTTCTGACTTCCGTAGGATCTACGTTCGTCCGTCGACCGTTGCGTCCTCCATGAACTTCATCACGAACAGGAACTTCCGAACCATCGCACTGAGTTGGAAGGCTGCGAACGGGATCTGGGAGGCCGCAGAACTCCAAACGGAAGAGCTCGAGGCAGGAACAGAGTCGGAGACAGGTCGTACCTACGACGAGACCTACGACAAGACGTATCCGGCATCTGACGTCGTTGGCGAGAAGACCGTCTACAACTACGGCACCGCTCCGGCGTTCCCGATCGCTCGTATCTACGGTCCGGTCACTCAGCCTCGCATCGAGAACAAGACTACGAACAAGCGCATCATCTTCACGACCGGTCTAGTCATCGCCGCCGGAGAGTATCTCGAGATCAACTTCGCCGAAGGCACTGCGACAATGAACGGGAACATCAACAACAGTCGCTATCAGTTCCTCGATTTCGCCGGAGGTCTCAGCGAATGGTGGAGTCTGATCCCGGGAGCGAACAAGCTCCGTTTCTATCCAGGAACTTATACCCCTCCCGGAGTCGCCATCGTCGAGTGGCGCTCGGCGTACTTGTAAGGAGAATCTCATGACAATGCTCTTCCCGAACTGGATGCAGAACAACGCCTACTCTGCTCGTCTGGATCGACAGGTCCTCAGAGCGATGTTCACCGAGGGAACTCTGAGCGGTCTCGCGACAACGCAGCGAGCGCTCGGTGCCAACATGAGCGTCGACATTTCCGCTGGCGTAGGCGTGATCTACGGAGACGACCAGACCGACCAAGGTGCATACCTCGCGACGTGTTCGGTGTTCGAGAACATCGTCATCAGCGCTGCTCCTGGAGCCAACAGTCGTCGCGACCTCATCTGCCTGAGGGTCAACGACCCGAACGCAGGCGGTCCGGCAGGAAACAACTCTGCGTTCGTCGTGGTCACTGGCACCGCCTCGGCGTCGCCCGTCCTGCCAGCCCTGCCGACCAGTGCGATTCCTCTGGCCGAGGTGCTCGTTGCAAGTGGAACCGTCGCCATCACCGACGCGATGATCACGAGTCTTCGTGTTCCTGCTCGTGGCTTCAGTGATGCTCCGTTCGGTGTTCCGATGGCGTTCTTCGGACCGGAATCGTTGGTCCCCGCCGATTGCATCCTTCTCGCAGGACAGTCAGTGTCGAAGGCGACCTACTGGAAGATCCACTACTATCTCGGCTCCACGTTCGGTTCAACGAGCACGAACTTCACTCTGCCCGACATGCGAGGTCGGTCGCTCTTCGGTCTGGACAACATGGGTGGAGTGGACGCCGGGAGGCTCGCAGTTGCGAACACTCTCGGTGCTTCTGGCGGTTCGGAAACGGTGACGCTCACGACATCGAACATGCCTCCTCACTCGCACACGATGAACCATGACCACGGCAGTTCAAGCACTGGCAACGAGTCCAATGGTCACGGGCACTCCATCGGTCACACGCATGGACCGTCCGTACTCACGGTCAATGGGATCCCAGATATCGTGACGAGACTTACTGTCATGAACAGTGGAGACTTCGTTACGGGCAGTGCCAACACTGCCACCAGCCCTCCGATCATGAACATGAACTCCGGTCTCGCCTCTCCGTTTGCTGGCATGGCTGTCAGCTACGCAACTATCACTCCGACGGGTAGTGCGGCAGGGCAGTCGTTCTCGGGCGGCTCTGGCGACAGGGACACTACTCACACGCACCAGTTCGACATGCCGAACTTCACCGGAACCACTGGCAGCGAAGGTTCCGGGACGGCAGTGAACAACATGCCTCCGTATCTCCTCTGCAACTGGATCATGAAGTTCTGACATGAAGTGGACCGTCAGCGCTTTCGACTGGAATGCTTCGGGCACGAAGAGAGAGATCCGTGCGGCAACATCCAGGAAGATGGCTCTGCGTCTGAACGCACCTTCAACGTTCGAGTTCTCGATCCCAGGAGACCACGAGCAAGCCTTGTTCATCAAGGAGCTCGCGACCGACGTCGTGGTTCGCGGTGGCACGGAGGACATGCTTCGCGCTCGTTGCGGTCCCTCCGCAGACTCGGTGGGAGAAACCAACTACACGGTCTCTTTCAAGTTCGCCGACTATCGTTCTGTTCTTCGTAGGCGCAAGCTCAACGCAGCGGACCGCCTTCAGTTCTCGAACGTAGATCAAGCCGAGATTGCATGGCGAATGATCCAAGACATCCAGGCACGTACGAACGGCAACTACGGAATCACGCAAGGCGTCGGTTCGCCAACGGGAGTTCTGCGACAGTGGAACCCAGGACAGGGAGCGTTCGTTGGCAAGGAGATTGACTCGCTGAGCAATCTGGACAACGGGTTCGACTGGGACATCTCCCCGGCGATGGCACTGAACATTTACCATCCGCAGAGAGGCGCGAACAACGGCGTCGGACTCGAGTACGGCAAGACCATCAAGTCGTTCGATCGCAACATCACGCCGAACAACTTCGCCAACGACATCGTTGCAACCGGAAGCAACTCAACAGTTCCTGTTGAAACTGCATCTGCAACAATCGCGACAGATCCCGCCGGTCGTTGGGATGGCGTCTACGGGTTCCCAGACATCGTCATGCAGTCAACGCTCGCGAGCCGGGCGACGTGGCTCGTCACTCGGACAGGCGTTCTGTTTCAGCCTGTCTACGTTGTCCAACTCTCTCCGGGATTCTGGCGTGGACTGGGGCACATCGGGCTAGGCGATAGCCTGAGGGTCGTGGTCAAGCGTGGTCGCATCAACGACAATCTCGTACTTCGCGTCCTGGAGATCCTCGTGGACATCGACGACGATGGCGGAGAGTCTGTTCGGCTTTCTCTCGGGTGGGCGTGATGGCTGACGGCATCAAGTCTCTCAACTATCCGAACCCTCAGGACCAACTTGCCGCACGGCTTCTGGATCTCGAGGACCGTATAGCCCAGGCAGAGAAGATCATTTCCGGCCAGAACCTCGGGTTGCGCAACTTCATCATCAACGGAGACATGCGCATCAACCAACGTGGATTCTCTACGAGAACTAACGGTGGATACACGTTTGACAGATGGACTCACGGATGGTTCGGAGGGTCTGTTACGGCAACGAGACAGACTTTCGCCTCAGGAGGAGTTCCTCTTGCAGGAAATGCTTCCGAGAACTTTCTTCGCGTTGCCGTTTCTGGACAGTCGGCAAATGATCACTGGGCTCAGATTTGGCAGCCAATCGAAGACGTTAGAACTCTCGCCGGAAGGCTGATCTCCGTTAGTTTCTGGGCGAAGTCAGACGCTCCAAGAGACATCGAGATCGAACTAGCTCAAGGATTTGGAACTGGAGGCTCCCCGGTTGTTTTTGCAAACGCAGGGAGAGTCCGACTTTCTACGTCTTGGCAGAGACACTCCGTTACTGCTTTCGTTCCTAGTGTTGCTGGAAAGACAATCGGACCAGGAAGCATTTTCGCCTTGGTTTTCTGGTTGAGTGCGGGAACTGCGTTCGTCGGACGATCAACTCTTGGAATCCAGTCTGGGTCTTTTGATCTATGGGGCGTGCAAGTCGAAGAAGGCTCCAAGCCGACAGCCTTCGAGGTTCGTCCGATGGCTCTCGAGCTTGCTCTTTGTCAGCGTTACTTCTGCCGATACACGAAACCGTCTGCAAGAGGAGTCTTCGCCGGAGCAAACAGCGTCAATCGTCTCGCTTGGGCTTTCCCCGTTGAAATGAGGGCGACCCCGACAGTGACCGCAACCGGCACGTTCGGATGGTGGAACGGCATCACCGGTCTCATCAGTGCGATCTCAAGCCTTGCGAACTACTCGACGACACTGTTTGCAGAGATCGACGGAGCCATCACTGGCGGAACGTACACGGCAGGGCAAGTGTGCATCCTGTATCAAGACGGAGGAAGCGGATACATCGACGTTGAGGCAGAACTGTGATCAGCATTCTCCTCACCCACTCCTTCCTCGCAGCCGAGGCGGTCTCTAACAGCAGCAACGGAGCGCTCGTTCTACTCGCCGCTCTTGGCTCGTTCCTTATTGCTGTCAGCACTGCCGCTGGCGTCTGGTGGTCTGCGAAGCAGAAGAGGGCGGAGACGGTCATCGACAAGCATCGTCTCAGCACGGAAGAGTTCGAAGCAGTCAGCGAAGCACTTGGTTCGCTCAGCGATCGTTGGGAAGGACAGGCTCGAGCAGCCTGGGAAGAAATCGAGAAGCTCAAGAAGGCACACGAGGAAGACAGGAAGAAGATCTTTGAGCTCGAGCGTTCGCTCGCCGAAGAGAAGTTCAAGTCTGCTCGTCTGGAGGCTCGCCTTGAGAGGTTGATCAAAGAGAAGAACCAGGAGCATCCATGAGCAATGAAGAAGACAGGCGAGAGGAAGTGAGGCGAAGCATCGTCCAAGCCATCGTGGACACACGAGGCGTTCCCTACGACGAGTCCAAGAAGGTGTGGCGGCATCCGCTCTTCGTGCTTATGACCGGCGGTCTGTTGACCGTTGCGTTTGCACTGGTCTGTGTGACCGCTGCGCTCTGGGCTGTCAACGGCTCGAGGGTTGATACCAATGAACAACTTCAGTGCACCCGTTCCTTTGCAATTGCAACATCCGAAGCACAAGCGTCCGAGCTTGCCGCGATTGGAAGGGCTCAGGCAGTCACACTGGAGGCACTGGCAGCGTCAGCAACGGACGACGACGAGACGTTCGCGAAGATGGTTGCGCAAGTGCCCATGATTATCGAGTCGTTGACCAAGACGGCTCAAGCCCTCGAGAACGCCATCAACGCTCAGCGAGCGGCGATCAACTCGTGCGGATGAATCCCATCAACAGAAAGAAGGTTCCCATGTCCACTCTTCGAGAGAAGATCGAAGTCGTTCTGACAGCAGCTCCGACGTACCTCGTCGGCGCTGGCGTCATCGTGAGCGCAGTCTCCGACGAGGTGTCGGACGTACTGCCGAACGGATGGCAGGACAACGCAGTCGCCATCGGCGGCACGTTGCTCGGCATCATCGCAGCGGCGACCGCCATCGTTCGTCGCGTGACGCCCGTGTTCAAGAACCAGCGTGGTCTCGTTCTGCCCGAAGGGCAGTCCGTGGTCACGGTCACCCTCGACGCGAATGGCAATCCCGTGCGCTGACGTTGGCTTCCTCCCGCCACACGTTGCATGCGTGAAAGGGCGGCAGGCTCGGTGTGCTCCTTGCGCCAAGCCTGTCGCCCTTTCGAACGTCCCTGGCAGATCACCGAGTTCTCGAACTTCTTAGGAAACTCCTTGCAAGCCGTTTAGCCGAGGCGCATACTGACTCCATCAAGCAAGCCAGCCACACGGCAGGCACCAACACAAGGAGCAGTCAAATGAGCAAGCGCAACAACATCGCCGGAACCAGCCGCTACAACGTCAGCCGCAAGGTCGTCCGCCTCCGGACCAAGGATCTCCTCTCGTGGCGGGAGATCGCCAACATGCTCGAGATCAGCCCGAAGCTGGCCCGCAAGCTCTTCCAGGAGCGCACCGGCGAGCACCAGCACCACGACCACCTCCCGAACAAGGGCGGTCGGTTCCCGAACTACTGGACCACCACGGCCGAAGTGCCCTACCTCGACGGCAAGGGCAACATCAACTCGTGGGAGAAGGTCTACGGGTCGGATGTGGCTCAGGAACTCGCCTCGGCGTGATCCTCGGCGCAAGAGCAAGTCGGGCCGGATATCCCGGTCCGGCTCTTGCTCAGTGGGCTTCGGCTTGATAGCCTGAGCCCACTGACCGAGAGCAGTGAACGACCAACAAACAGGAGCAAATCATGAAGAAGTGGTACGTCATCGCGAAGTGGATCAACCCTCAGTCGGGCAACGTCCATCGCCACACCTTCCGAGCGGAGGGCAACACCATCCAGCAGGGCATCGAAGCCGCCGTCAGTGAGGCCGCTCAACTCTGGTCGTGCAAACGCGACAGCGTCATCGTGTACGACGTGGGTCAGCACGTCTCGCTCGCCGAGATGGCCGAGGCCGAGGAGCAGGATCGGCACTTCAACCGAGGCTTGATCGCCGACGTGATCTACACCATCAACGACGTGGACGATCAGGTCGAGGCCATCCTCGCACTCGTGAAGAAGGGAGCATTCCGGTGAACGACCTGGACAGCATCATCCGCAAGATCGAAGCGCTGATCACGCAAGCCGACCATCCGAACACGGGTCCGGCTGAAGCCGAAACCTTCCGGGCGAAGGCGGAAGCGCTCATGTTCAAGTACCGCATCGAGGAAATGCAGATCGCGAGCCGCACCGAGCAGCGTGCGCACGGCTCCTCCCTTGCTCCGCAGTGGAGCACCTTCACGGTCACCCGTGTCTCGAGCGAGTGGGCGAACTACTACTACACGCTTTTCGTGGGCGTCGTTCGTCACTTCGACTGCGAGTACCAAGTTACGACCGGTACCGACGACAGTGGGTTCTCCGTCTACGTCGCCGAGGTCGTTGGGTACGAATCCGACCTTCGGTTCATCTCTATCCTCTGGCAGTCGATTCGCCTTGGTTTCAGCTCGAAGCTCGAGCCGAAGTTCGACAGCACCATCAGTCTCGAGGAGAACGCCTTCAACATGCGGTCTGCGGGGATGGAGGGGAGCCGGATGGCGTATGCACTGTTCGGTAACGCCGAAAAGTCGAACCGTGTCAAGGCACGCAACATGGCTCGTTCGTGGGCCGAGAAGATCGGCGAGGACCCGAGCGTCTTCAGCGGTCGCGGCAACGACATGGAGACCTACCGCAAGAGCTTCGCGTCGGGGTTCCTGGACACGCTCACGAACCGGCTCTACGCCATGAAGCGCAGCCGCAACATCGAAGAGTCCGGCGCACTGGTTCTGGCATCGCGAACCGACGCTATCAAGGAAGCGCTCTGGGAACGCTACCCGAACCGCCGACCGAAGCCTGCCATCGACAACGCTTCCGAGTCAACCGTGGCTCAGCAGCACTCGTGCGACAAGTGCGACAAGGCGAAGAGCGGTTACTGCCGCGAGCATTCGTGGATGCGTCCTCGTCGCTCGTCCGTCAGCGCTGGGAAGTACAACGCCCGAGCCACCGAGCGTGGTCGCGATGCGGCACGTTCCGTCAACCTCGGGATCACCGAAAGGGGCATCAAGTGAGCCGCCAGAAGAAAGCCGTGAAGCAAGCGGCGAAGGGAAAGGCAGAAGCGGAAGAGTTCATCGCCAAGAAGGTGGACGATGCCGTCAAGCGAACCAGGAAGTCCAAGCCCGAGACCCTCTGCACTCTGGAGGACATCGTTCGGGAGCGGGATGAGCGAGGACTGTCGTGGGCGCAAGTGGCAGCCAACCTCAATCTCGGTTCGCCGAGCGGAGCACGGTCCGCCTACACACGGCTCACCGGTAGACACCACTCCGAGTCCAACCCAACCATCAAACGCTCCGGCGTCGCCAAGTCCATCTCAGGTTCGCGGCGCAAGATGAATCAGAAGGTCTGGAACGACGACTCCGACCAGGACGAGATCATCGAAGCGGTCACGCACCACGACATTCTTGTCGAGCGAGTATTTCGCGGGATGGTGTTGCCGGAAGAGTGGGTTCACGTTTGCCGCATCTCGAAGTTCACGTTCGACGGTGCTCAGGAAGAACTGGTCATGCACTGCTACGTCAAGGAGCAGTGCGAGTGCAAGCTCAAGAACCCGAACGACGCCGATGTCGGTCGTGCTCGAGCATTTCGGGTCCGGGACATCAAGGCGGTGATGTGATGGAGCCGTGTCGACCCAAGTTGAGCGACGCCGTTCTCGAGCACGTCCCGACCATCAAGGTCGAGACCAGTGGCGGCACAGTCGACGTGTGGCGGCAGAAGGACGCACCGGAGCTATGGGAGCGCCTCTACGGTCAGGAGCCAGCGCTGCGGTCGATTACGCAGCACTACGAAGACGGGTCCTGGATCCTATTTGAGAAGAATTAGGGATATCCAAGAAACCTCTTGCTATCCGGTCGGCGGCTCCCCATACTGAACCTCGCCAGCAAGAACGACCAACAAGGAGCAAGCCATGAGCGCCATCAAGTGCGGCAAGTGCAAGGGGATCCACGGGTCCGTCCAGGAAGTGCGTAGTTGCTACGCAGGTGGCAGCGCAGTCGCCACGCTCGAGCGGGAGGACGACCTCCTTCCGTGCGAGCGCAAGGCCATCGAAACAGGCAAGGTTGCATTCCACGCACCGACCGAGAAGCAGATGGCGTTCCTGGAGAAGCTCCTCGAGACCAAGGAGCACAACTTCGACGCCGAGGCGATCGCTTCCATCCGCGCTCAGGACCGTCGCGCTGTCAGTGGTCACATCGACTTCCTGGTGAGCCGTCCCGCCAAGAAGGCGACCACCACGACTCCCGCTCCGTCCGCAGCCTCGGACGTCCCGGAGGGGTACTACGCCATCGACTTCGACGACACGGTTCGCTTCTTCCGGGTCGACTGCCCGACCGAGGGCAAGTGGGCGGGACGCACGTTCGTCAGTGTTCAGGCGAGCGACGAGTTCCACTCCATCCGCAACGCCGACAAGCGCAACGCCATCCTCAGCGCCATCGAGGCGCAAGGCATCAAGGAGTCGATGGTGCGCTACGGTCACCTCATCGGTCGATGCGGAGTCTGCAACCGCACGCTCACGGACGAGACCAGTCGGGCGATGGGCATCGGTCCGGTCTGTCGGGAGAAGTTCTGATGGACAAGCTGGACCGCATGGAGCTCGTCCTCCTCGCTATCGAGTGCGAGGAGGGCGTGTTCGCCCGGGAGCCGGGATTCCTGCTCGCCGACCTGAGCTTGCTCACCGGCATCGAATACAAGACCCTCAGCGCAACTCTCCTTGAGATGGAGGTGGAAGGGTTCGTCACAATCGAGCGCCTCAGCCACGAGGAGCCTCGCCGAGCCAATCGGCTCATGTCCATTCGTCTCACCTGAAAGAAGACAAGCCGTGTCAACAGAAGTGATCGTCGACAAGTTGCCAGACTGCGACTTCAAGCCGTGCGCCAAGAAAGCCACGGTCGACGGCAAGACCACTCATGGTCCGTGGGCGTACATGTGCCCGGACCACTTCGAAGCGTTCGGTGTCGGTCTCGGCACTGGCCGAGGGCAACTCCTCCTCACAGAAAGCAGCAACTCATGAACAGGATGATTCGAAGCAGTGTCCTTGCACTTGCAACGATGCTCCCGACAGGGCTTCTCCGCCAGTGCGAGCCGCCTCCGCCTCCACAAGAGACTTGGGTCTGGTGCGGCGTCCATCCTGACGACGCCTACGCACAAGAGAAGGCCAACACGCTCGCGTCCGTCTCTGGCATCGATGCCGCGATGGGTCCGTGCCTGCCGCCTCCGAACAACTACTCTCCCGCCTATCCAGGCTCGAGATACATGGCTCCTCACGACTACCTGAAGACTCTTCTCATCCACAAGAAGGCAGGCATGAAAACACTCGTCTACGACGCTCGCGTCTGGAGCACGGACCCGTCCGTACGCAGTGCAGCTATCGAGTACTGGCGTCCTCACTTCAACTGGATCCGAGCTTGGGACATGGGCGACGAGTTCGACCCAGATGGTTCCGAGTGGCCGATCCTCGTGTCGCGATGGAACACGGTCATGACACATGTGGTTCCGGCAACTGGCATCGGTCCTTTCTCCAATCATCTTCCGTGGGCGCTCGACGAAGCGTTGCGTGACATGCCAGCGCACGCAAGCCATCTCAGCTATGACCTCTACAACGTCGAGTGGTCGTTGGCAATCGCCCGAGAGTACTCGCAGAGAGTGAACGCTCTCATGTGCGCCATCAACGGACTGAACCACGGTCCCTACGTCGCGACGGCACAGAACATCGAATCTGCCATGCGAGACCATCGTGGTGCAGGATGCGACATGCTCCTCGTGTTCGGCGGCGACAAGCCGTGGAGCACGCCAGGCTTCGACACGCCGAGCTTGGTGAACTGGGACGGCACCCCGACTCCTCTCGCAGCCGCCGTCGCCCGTGGAGCGCAACCGTGAGCGCTTATGAGAGCTTTTCGGGGCAACTCCCCAACCAGACCCGTCTCGCCGAGCAGCGTCGACCTGAGCCACCGATGCGTCGGGTTCCGTGTCCCCATTGCGGACGCATTGTGCCAACGGAGCGCCTCGGGCGGCACACTGCCGACACTGGCGACGCTCAGGAGCGACCCGATTGGGCGTGCCCTGTCCTGTTCGAACGTCGTCGCGGGATGCACTTGTGAACGACCTCGAGAAACAAGTTCGCGACCACCACGCGACCGCCAGGCTGCGAGAGAACCAGATGGGGCATCCGGAGCTCGGTGGACTCTTCGAAGCTCTCTACACGCTGACCGAGCGCATCTATGGAGAGTTCTTCTGGGACGCACCGGAGATGCCGCTTCCGTTTATCACGCTCGAGCGCGAGCAACGAGGAAGGCTCGGGAGCTACGTTCCTTGGTCGACGTCGTCCATCGCCAACGTGATCAACCTGAACCCGTTCGTTCACGCAACAGGAGCAGACCTCGCGACAACTCTCGCTCACGAGATCATGCATCTCTGGGAGAACCACGTTGGCGAGCCAACGATCAACAATCTCCACACCGAGCGGTTCCACGAAAGAATGTGGACTCTCTACGGCATCAGAACCGAAGGCGAAGAAGGCGTCACCTTCAACGTTGACGAGCGGTGGGAAGATTGGATGCGAACGAACGATGACCTCCGCCTCGAGTCCTACTTGCTCCCGGGGCAAGGGGAGCGCAAACCACCGAGAAGAATGAAAAGGCATCAGTGCCCTTCTTGCGGGACGAGCGTACACGCGAGGCGATCGCTGAACCTCGTTTGCGGCGACTGTGAAGAAACGATGGTGATCTCGTGAGCCCTCTTGAAGATTGGATCATGATGGGTCTGTTCTTTGGCGGTGTCTTCATGACGCTGACCATCTTCGAAAAGTGGTCCAAGAAGAAGAATCCCTGACATTGTTGATGAATCGAAGCTCAGATAGGATGTACGCATGCAAGTAACCATCGAGATCGCCAAGTGCGGCACGGACAACGTGATCGATATCATGTTTCCGTACTCGCCATCCCTTGTCGACAAGGTGAAGCAAGTGTCCGGTCGCAAGTGGCATAAGGAAGGACGGCACTGGCACGCACCACTCGACATGGAGTCGTGCCGTAGCCTCCGGCGCATCTTCGGCAAAGACCTTGTCATCGGCCCTGAACTTCGCTCGTGGGCGTTCAACGCCAAGCGCAACGAGGAGCGTCTAGGATCGATTGCGCTCGGGTCTGAGGCTCCGCCCTTGCCTGTCCTGCAGTCCAAGCTCAAGAAGGCTTACGAAGCCGTGTGGCTCGGCCCTCTTGGGCGGTTCATGACGCCTGAGCAGCGTGAGGAAGCGCTGAAGGGTCCGGGTAGCTTCCAAGCCGCTGACGTTGCTTACGTGACCGCTTCACCGACTCCGCTGATCGGCAACGAGCAGGGAACCGGCAAGACGCTGACGTGGATCGCTTCTGTCTGGAATGCAGATCTCGAGGAAGGCAACCATCTCGTGATCTGTCCTCGTGCTGCGATCGACGGGACGTGGGAGGGAGAACTGAAGACGTGGCAGGAAGGTGCCCCGAAGGACGTGGAGATCTTCGCATGCGTCGACCAGCGCAACGACCGAGAAGAAGTTCTTGAGCGGTTCAGGAAGAGCACTGCCGCTGTCAAGTGGGTCATTGTGAACCCGGCGATGGTGCAGTACGTGAAGGATCCAACTCGCACGTCGAAGAAGTGCGTTGCCGTGAAGGGAGCCAAGGCTCAGAAAGACGCTTGCTATTGCAAGGCACGCAAGGGTCCTCACGAGCACTACACGAACCCGTATCCGGTCCTGCACGAGACGCACTGGACCACACTGTGCATCGACGAGGCGCACAAGGGATCCATCCGCAACCATCGGTCGCTCACGTCGATGGGAATGTTCGACCTGAACGTGCCCGAGAAGCGCACTGCCATGAGTGGCACGCCTATGAAGAAGAAGGGCGGTCACGACATATGGGGCATCCTCAATTGGCTCCAGCCGAAGGTGTTCACCTCGTCGTGGCGGTTCTGGGAGACCTACTTTGTCATCGACGACAATGGGTACGGCAAGAAGGTCGGTAACCTGAAGCCAGGCGTTGAAAGGGATTTCTTCGCCATGCTCACGCCCTACATGCTTCGCAGGCTCAAGAAGGAAGTGGCTCCTTGGCTTCCTGAGAAGCACTACATCCCGGTCAACTGCACGATGGGCGACCGCCAACGGAAGCAGTATCTCGCAATGCACGAGTCGGCTCTTGTCGAGTTCGGAGACAGGGAGCTCAGCGCAACAGAGACCCTCGCGAAGTTCACTCGTCTGAAGCAATTTGCAAATGCATATTGCAATCTCGACGGCGACCGGCTGGTGCCAGTGGAGTCGTGTAAGGTGGACGCCCTCCTCGAGAAAATGGATGAGGCTGGCATGTTCGACGAAGGCGAGACACGCAAGCAACTTGTGTTCAGTCAGTCGCTCGAGATGGTCCGGTTCGTTGCCGAGACACTGCGAGCGAAGGGGTTGAGCGTGGAGATCATCTCGGGACGCGACAACAAGAAATCCGCTCAGCGTAAGGCTCTCATCGATCGTTTCCAGAACGGAGACCTCCGTGTTCTGGTCATTGTGACAACCGCCGGAGGCGTCAGCCTGACTCTCGATTCAGCCGACGAAGTCCACTTGCTCGATGAGATGTGGTCTCCTGACGAGGATCAGCAAGCCGAGGATCGAGCTCATCGTGTGTCCCGCATTCATCAAGTAACCGTCTTCATCTATCGAACCATTGACACGATTGACGACTACATCATGGAGACCAAGGCCGATAAAGCCGACACGCACACGTTCATTCTTGACACTCGTCGGAAAATGTTGGCGAGCAAATGAGCGGTCTAGCTGCGGCAACGGCGCACGAGTGTGCTCGCGTACGTAGTGCCCGAGCGCTCCCCTGCGCTCTCCTGATCGCTCGCGACCCCTTGTCGAACAAAGAACCTATTGCTCTCGCTACGTATACGTATGCTCCGAGAGCAAAAGGCTTCAGCCATGACTAGGGCATTGCAAAAATTCAGCCTCGCGAGGGAGAGCGGTGGCGTGAATGCGCTCACGTATACGCACCGAATTCTCCCTGTAAATCAACACTCTTCTTCTCCGCAACCCCTTGCCACTACCGCAGCGGCAAGGTACAATGACTCACAACAAAGCAAGCCGCTTCGGGACAATGCTCGAGGCGCAAACACAAGGAGCAAGTTCAAATGAGCACCGAGAGCCAGACCCTGACCCGGAGTCAGATCTACAAGCACAACGACCTCATCGCGTGGCTGACCGAGAACGGTCACATCACTCCGGAGTCCAGCCAGGTGGAGGTCGTCGCCGCTGCCTTCGCTCGACGCAACGAGTACCGAGCGACGGACCGCTACCGAGCGCTCGCTCAGGCTGGCGATCCCGAGAAGGTGGCGAAGGCGGAAGCCGCTGCCGCTGCGAAGGCGGAAGCCAAGGCTCAGAAGGACGCCGAGCGCGCCGCTGCCAAGGCGGAGAAGGAAGCCGCCAAGGAAGCCGCCAAGGTCGAGAAGGCGGCGAAGGCTCAGAAGGAGGCGGCTCCGGCGGCTCCCGCCAAGGCGACCAAGACGTCCAAGAAGGCGTCGAAGGCCACGGCCGACTCGGGCGACGAGGACCCCTTCGCCTGACAGAGAAGTCCCGGCAATTTCTCTGGTCACCCCTCGACAATTGATGGAATTGCCGGGACAACTCTTCTTCTGCATTGTTCGCCTTGTATCGAACGGTACAACGGTGCTACGGTGCTAAGCGCAACAGTTACGGCTCCCCGGCTCCACGAGAAAACGTTGGTCGTTCATCGTCTCGTGTTAGAGCCGGGGAGCACGCTGTTGAAGGATCAATACGAAGAATGAGGGACAACTGTTGCAAACACAAGTCTTCATGAGGAACAGCGAGCGCTCGACTTTTCGGCGCTGTCGCCAGAAGTGGCACTGGTCTTACAACGAGAGATGGGAAGCAGACCGACCGAAGGGCGCACTGAGCTTCGGCTCCCTGATCCACGAGGCTCTTGCCGAGCGGTATCCGCCAGGACGCAAGCGTGGTCCGCATCCTGCCAAGACCTTCGAGCGTCTGTACAACGCTCAGCCACAACGCTTCGACCAGTGGGATGACGAGGGCAACCGCATCCCGGCTCTCGAGCTTGGCATCGAGATGCTCAACGGATACATCCGTGAATACGGGGAGGATGACCACATCGAGATCATCGCCCCGGAGATGAATCTCGAAGTCGACATCTACGACAAGGACGGCAACTACGTCGCCACTTGGGTTGGTCGAGGGGACGCCATGTATCGGAACCTCGCACGCTCCACTCCTCGCAGACCGTTCGTTGGCATGCTCGAACACAAGACAGCCAAGGCCATCGAAGAGGAGCTCTCCATCATCAGTGGTTACGGAGAGCAAGGACTTTCCTACTGGTGGGGAGCGTCGATCGTCCTTCAGCACATGGGATTGATTCCCGAAGGTGCTCAGGTCGATCACGTTCTCTACAACTGGCTCAAGAAGTCCATGCCGGACCTCCGCCCGAAGAATGAGGATGGGCACGCACTGAACAAGCCAACGAAGGATGCGCTTCTTGCCGCATGCGCCGAGCACCACATCGAGATTCCCAAGAAGGCCACGGCTGAGGTACTGGCAACGCTCTTGCGTGCGGCAGGCGTCGATCCGCTGGCCTATGGCGAGCCGTCCAAGGTGCAGCCGAAGCCCTTGTTCCATCGGTATGAGATCGACTTCGGCCAGAGCGAGAAGGACAGCATCGCAAGGCGTATTCGTCTGGAGGCTGTCGAGATGTCGATGGTGCGAGCCAAGAGGCTCCCCATCTACAAGAACCCGACCAAGGACTGCAAGTGGGACTGTCAGTTCAAGGACGTCTGCGAAGTGCATGAAATGGGCGGTGACTGGGAGTCCATTCTCGAACTCGAGTTCACCAAGTGGGATCCGTACGAAGGCCACGAGTTGGTCGAGGAGAAGCAATGAGCAACGCAAGCCGACCATCGAGCTACTGCCGACCGGGTGATGACGACCCGTCTCTGGCAACGGTCAACATGGCGGTCTACTCGCATCCTGGCGAGGGCAAGACCGTGTTCTGGGGAAGCGGCAGTGAACGAGTCTGCTTCATGATTAGCGATCCTGAAGGCACCATCAGCGCTCGCTCGTTGGGCTTCAAGCCGCATTCGGTTCAGGTCACCGACTACGAAGAACTCCAGGAGGCGTACGAGTGGTTCGCTGGCAGTGCCGAGCCGAAGCGCAACGGCATCCAGTGGATCGTCTGGGACAGCCTGACGCTTTTCCAGGACCGTGCTCTCGCAGACGACATCATGGTCGACGCCGTTGCCGAGAACCCGAAGCAAGACGTGGACGTTCCGAGCCGACGAGAGTACTTCCAGTCGATGAACCGCATCGGCCGGTATGTGCGACAGTTCGTCGATCTCCCTTACAACTTCGGCATTTCCTGTCACGTCCTGATGGACTCCGCTCCCGACGGTGATGGCACGATCTTCATGCCGTCGGTGCAGGGAAAGAACATGGCTTCGAAGGTGTCCGGGTACATGAACGTCGTGGGCTATCTGGGCAAGGCTCAGAACGCCGAAGGCAAGACCGTTCAGCGAATGCAGTTCCGCAAGCAAGGTCGCTACTACGCGAAGGATCGGTTCAACTGCCTCGGAGGAACCGAGGGGTACATGGACCGACCGACCCTCCCCAAGATCGACACTCTCGTTGAAGAGTGGCGGAAGCAAATGAAGAAGAAGGCGGCATCCGCCGCGACTCCCAGTGCGTCAGCGACGCAGAAAGCGAAGTAAGTCATGGCCAAGTTCAAGATGTCCGTCTCCCAGGAGGCTTTCGACAGCCGCAAGGAAGACAGCGGAGATTTCGTTCTCCCGAAGCCGGGTCTCTACGTTCTCCGTTGCACGGAGTGCGAACCGGGATTCACCAAGGACTCGAGCGGCAACGAGGACAAGAACCGCCCCTACCTGAAGTTCACTTACAAGATCGTCGGCGTCGGAACCGAGGAGGCGGAACCGAAGGAGAACTACGGCAACATCTGGGATTACATGTCGTTCGGCGACAAAAGCGAGTGGAAGCGTGCCGAGGTGCTGCTCGCCTACGGCATCGCCAGCGGTGCTTTCGAGGGCGAGCTCGACACCGACGATGTGTTCCTGAACCGAAAGGTGCTCGTTCGTCTGAAGCACGAGAAGGGGCAGACCAAGGACGACCCGAAGCAGGCGAAGATCGCTCGCATGTTCGAGGCTGACTCCAACCCGAACGCCGTGGAGGAAGGCGAAGTCGACTACGGCAACGACGACGAGGACACCTTCGGTTCCTCCGATCCCGTCTACGGAGACGAGGAGCCGTTCGGCGACAACGCTGAGCCGGAGGAGGAGGAAAGCGGTGACGCCGAGGCTCGGCGCGAGGAGCTCGCCGCCATGGACCTCAAGGCTCTCGGCGCGATGCTCACCGAGAACGGTGGCGATCCGAAGGCATGCATCGTGAAGGGCTCCAACGGCAAGACCGACTCGGAAGCCACGAAGGCCAACGTCATCGACGCCATCCTCTCCCTCGAAGAAGGCGACTCGGACGACCCTTTCTGATCGGTTCCGTCCAGGTTCGCACATGATCGCCGGGAGCCGGAGCGTACGGAGCGCTCCGGCTCTTGGCTCAAGAGGGGAAGCATGCCAGAAAAGAAGTTCTTCTATGAGACCGACAGTATCGGTCTCGCCAGTTATCTCAGGCTCTTGTTCGGCGCTGCTCCGTCGTATCGATGGAGAGAAGTAGACGGCAAGTGCGTGTTCTCATTCGTCCTCGACTGCGACTCAACAGAGACGGTCAATGACGCCATCAAGACGTATCACGCAGGAAAGGCTCTTGTAGAACCGAAGCAGTACCACGAGGTCGTGTTCCTGATCAAGCAGGGTATGTACCGCTCTCGTATCGGAACGTGATCCATGCCTAGCTCCGCCGACAGAGACCTTGTGTTCTTCAAGGACTGGATCGTCTCCACTGCCCCAAACGCGACCGGCGAATGGCGGATGTTCTGCCCGGTATGCGAGGATCCGTCTACGTCGAAGACTCCAAGTGCCAGCATCAACTTCGGCAAGGGTCTCTATCACTGCGTCAAGTCGACGTGCAACGCTCCCGGGAGTGTCCGTGGGCTGAAGGCATACGTGCGCGAGAAGGAGGCGACAGGAGGCGAGGTTGCCTCGTACGATCCTTTCGCCACGTCCTCCTCCGCAGCCTCAGCGAACGTCGTTTCCATCAACAAAAACAAGGACGAAAAGAAGAAGGTAGAAGAGCTCACCGAGTCTCGTGTCCGGGCTTGGCACAACGGTTTGCTCGAGGAGAAGAAGTTGCTGGACGCCTTCATGGCTCGCCGGTCTCTGACGCTAGAGACAATCAAGCAATTTCAGATCGGGTACGACTTCAAGTCTGGTCGTTACACCATCCCCATCCGAGACGAGAGCGGCATCCTGGTGAACGTGCGCAAGTACAAACCGGATGCCGAAGCGTCTCAGAAGATGTGGAACACGCTCGGCTACGGATCTCCTCCTCGGCTCTTTCCGATTGGTGTCATTGCAGATGCAACAGACGTCCTGATCGTCGAAGGAGAGATGGATGCGCTCATCTGCATCCAGAACGGCATCCCTGCGGTGACGGGAACAGGCGGAGCCGGTCTCTGGCATCCGTCGTGGTCCAAGCACTTCAACGAGAAGAACGTCTTCATCTACTACGACAACGACAACGAAGGTAGGGTCGGAGCCAAGAAGGTTGCTCGAGCACTAGCCAAGAACGCGAACACTGTGCGCATCGTTCCTCCGCAGATGGAGGAGAACAAGTCGGACGCTACGGACTTCTTTCAAGCCGGACTGACCGCTGAGATGCTTCTCAAGGCCATGCACTCCGCCCAACTCATGTTCACCCATGAGCCGGAAGAGGAAGGTGCAGATGCAACGGTCGTTGAGGCTTCGGTCGTTGGCTCCATGGATGCCAGTACGAACGGCAAGCGACTACGGATGACGGCAACCGTCAGCGGCGCGAAGCATCCTCCGTACAACATCCCTCACGAAGTCATTGTTCATTGCGACATGAGCGCCGGTCCGAAGTGCAAGGTCTGCGTGATGCAGACCGACTACGAAGGAACCACCGACGTCAACATTTCGAAGAGCGATAGCAACGTCATCGCCAGGTTCCTCGATAGCAATGAGACGCAAAGGACGGAGATCGTTCGCTCGATTGTTCGAGCTCAGCCGTGTCGGCGGTTCGAGATGGAGGTGACAAGTTCCTACACCGTCAACGAGATCTTCGTTTCTACCAACGTGGATCGGCACAATCTCGGTCGCTCGGATTACACGAACCGTCGTGTGTACGTCATCGGAGACCCGAGCGTTGAGACCAATACAGTCGCGACACTCACCGGAACTACCATCAGTTCTCCCAAGGATGCACGCAACGAATTCGTTGCATGGGATATCGAGCAGGCAGAAACATCTATCGACAGCTTCAAGATGACGCCGGAGCTTATGAAACAATTGCGCATCTTCCAGACGCACGGCTCGCAGACGCCGCTCGCGAAGATGCGCTCCATTGCCGAGGACCTCAGCCGGTCGGTGACACGCATCCGTGGTCGAGAGCGGCTCATCATGTGCATGGATATCGCATGGCACTCCATTCTTCACTTTGAGTTTGAAGGCAAGATCATGGATCGCTCATGGGTCGAGTTCATCGTGGTTGGCGACACTCGTACCGGCAAGTCAGCAACCGCGATCCAGTTGAACAACCACTACCAACTCGGACACATCATCGGATGCGAAGGCGCAACGTTCGCCGGTCTAGTCGGTGGCGTGAAACAGATTGGGAAGGAGTGGGCGATCCAGTGGGGCGAGATCACGGTCAACGACCGCCGTCTGTGCGTGCTCGACGAAGCGTCCGGACTTAGCCCTGAGATCATTGGGAGAATGAGCGACGTTCGCGCCAGAGGGATCGCTCAGGTGACCGCCATCGAGACCCGATCCACTCAGGCACGGTGCCGCCTCATCTGGATCAGCAACCCTCGTCCGAACAAGTACGTAGATGAGAAACTCACGTCAGGCGTTGACATTCTTCAGAACGTGATCGGCAACCCAGAGGACATCGCACGCTTCGACCTTGCCATGAGCGTTCGCTCAACCGACGTCTCGAGCGCCGAGATCAACCAGGAGTACGACTCGGTTGAGACCAAGTACTCGAGCGAGGCTTGCCACAACCTGATCCTCTGGGCGTGGTCCAGGAAGCCGGAGCACGTTGTCTTCACCGAGGGCACTGTGCAGAAGGTGTTCGAAGGTGCTCGATACTTGTCCGAGAGGTACATCGAGAACCCTCAACTGATTCAAGCTGCAAACGTCAAGGAGAAGATCATTCGCATTGCGGCTGCGATTGCTGCTCGCACGTTCAGCACGGACGACGGAGAGCGGCTCCTGATCAAGCCATCGCACGTCACCTCTGCCGTTCAGTTCATGCATCAGATCTACTCGTATGACAACTTCGGCTATCGCAGAAACTCCCTACGGTTCCTGAGGAATCGCGAGATCGCCCGCAACGCAGTGCCGGAGGTTCGCTCGTGGCTTCGCGAGAACGGTCGGGTGCTCGAGTTCCTGATTGACAGGCAGGGCACGTCCTTCCGTTCAACAGACCTCGAGGAGATGGCGTTCATGGATCGTCATCAGGTCAACGAGGTGATCAGCCTCCTGTCCAGTTACAAGATGCTCACGAAAGAAAAGTCACAACTCGTCATGGAGCCAGAGCTCCAAGCCCTCATCTCACAGATGGAGAAGCGCAGGAAATGAAACCAGTTCTCATCCTTGGCGTAGGTCCTGCCGGTCTCATGGCGGCTCACGCTTGCAAGCTGAAGGGCGTTCCCTTCAGCATCGTTGGCAACGGAGGAAAGTCAGTCATCGGAGGCGCTCAGTTCCTCCACGCTGCCGTACCACTCTTGACGTCAGACGCCCCTGACGGATTCCTCACGTACCACGTTGCCGGACACGAATCCGGTTACAAAGAGAAGGTCTACGGAGACAGCGACGTCCCATTCGTTTCTATGGGTCGCGTCAAGGACGACGAGAGAGTTCCGATCTGGTCCATGCAACGTGCGTACGACTTGCTCTGGAACGACATCGCTGGCGGAGGATTCTCCGTGACTCAGGCGAACGTGACTCCCGAGTGGGTCATCAGCGAGATCGAGGCGGACCGCTGGCGTTACATCGTCAGCACGATCCCTCGTCATCAAATGTGCCTGAGTGTCGCCGGACTCATTGATGGTCCCGCCCACTCCTTCACCTCGCAGCAGATCCAAATCTCGAGAGAGTGCATGCTGAACTACTCCGGAAACATGGAGGAGTCTCACATTTGGTACGACGGAACCAGGAACGTTTCTTGGTACAGAACATCCAACATCTTCGGAGAGGGGTCAACGGAATGGGGAATGAGGGATCTGCCGTACAAGACAGTCGCGGTGAGGAAGCCCATCAGTACGACGTGCCAGTGCTTCAACGGAAAGGTGATGTTCACCGGGAGGTACGGAGCATGGAGGAAGGGAATTCTCATCCATCAAGCCTTCGCCGACACATGGCGGCTCATCGACCGATGAGATGCACTTCCTGTCAGGGGCACATTCGTCCTGTCGTTGCGCTCGACGTGGACGGCACGATGGCTCGTTATCACGAAGCGATGGAAGCGTTCATGGCGATGTACCTCCCTTCTCCTCCAACCTTCCATTCTCGAGAAAAGTACGATGGCGTCGGTGAATTCCGAGACTGGTTCGGTCTGGATGAGCGCACTTACTCGGACGCGAAGTTGGCGTTCAGGTCCGGCGGCTTCAAGCGCTGGATGCCAGCGTTCCCCTACGCCTCCTCCCTCACCGCAGATCTGAAGGCTGCGGGATGCGAAGTGTGGATCACCACGACCCGCCCGTGGCTTCGCATGGACAACATGGATCCGGACACGAGAGAATGGTTGAGGCGCAACCGAATCCACTACGACTATCTCATGTTCGACGAGGACAAGTACGGCACGCTCGCCGACCTCGTTGGCAAGGATCGGATTGTTGCAATCCTTGAGGATCAGGAGGACCAACTCGAGCGTTGTGCTCAGCTTGGTCTCCCGGCAATCTTCCGAAAGACGATTTACAACAGGGCTATTCATCATGAGCCTTCGGTTGTATCCTTGAAGCATGCACGCGACACCATCCTGGAGCGTGTCGAGCAGTGGAGGGTTCAACATGCCTGAGCAGTCGGAAGTGTTCGAAAAGTGCCTAGAGATCAACGAAGATCGCTCGGCTGCTTACGGCGATGTGTGGCGCAACTACGGAGCGGTTTCCAACCTTCTCAGTGCGGCACGTAAGGTGGACCGGCTCATGGAGACGTGGTGGGACGGACTGATCAACGGCACGGCTCCTGGCATCCACAAGGACGCCCTCGACGACGCCTACGACGCCATCAATTACCTCGCGTTCTTCATTCGCAATGCAACCGACGGCAACTTCACCGGCGAGCGACCTGAGCGACCGGACGCGAACGTTGTCGAGATCAGAGATGGGTACGAGCGGCGCATGCGGCTCGTTGACCTTCTGGACACTGCGAAGGACGTGTGATGGCAGGCTGGAAGTCAGGAGATGCAGTCAAGGTCGTTGAGCGCATCGAGCGCACGAAGGAGATGACGTTCGTTTCTCTGCATCATCACACGACCTTCAGCTTCCTCGATGGCTACGGCACTCCTGAAAGCCATGTGCGCCGGAGCGCTGAGCTTGGCATGACACGGCAGGCGGTCACTGAGCACGGCAACGTCTCGTCTCATGTGCGCCACGAGCAAGCGTGCAACGACCAAGGCGTGACGCCCATCTTCGGATGCGAGTTGTACTGCGGTGACGTCGCTGAGGAAACCCGAAGCCGTAGGAAGAATCACCTGACGGTCCTTGCTCAGAACGACGAGGGGTATCGCAACCTCTTGCGCCTCGTCAGTCGTGGCTTCGCTGAGGGGTTCTACTTCGAACCGACGGTCAGTGGTGCCATGCTGAGCGAGCATCGGGAGGGTCTCGTTGTGCTGAGCGGCTGCTCCGGTTCGTTGCTGGCAACGTCGCTCATCGGTGGCAAGAACATCGAGAAGGCTGATGCAAGTTACGAGCGAGCCAAGAAGCAAGCGCTCAAGTTCAAACGTGCGCTCGGCGACTCGTTCTTCCTTGAGGTGCAGGCGTTCCCGGAGCTCGAAGCGACGAGAGCGATCAACTCCGCCTACGCACGGCTCAGCAAGGAAATCGGCGTGCCGCTCGTGGCAACGCTGGACGCTCACTACACGCGACCGGACGAGTCCGAGATGCAGCAGATCCTCCACAACGTGCGTCCCGGCAAGAAGCAGACGATGGAGGATCGCGCTCGTTCGTGGGGATACCACGTTCCGCTTTCTCCCTTGTCTGACAACGAGATCTATCGGCGGCTGATCGGCACGGGTCTGTCCAAGGCGGAAGCAGAGGGCGCGATCCGCATGGCTCGTACCATCGGTGACTCGTGCAACGTGAAGCTCCCGAAGGTGCAGAACCTCGAGTACCCGTTGCCGGAAGGCATCGAGGACAAGCGAGTGCTCTTCCGCAAGATCATCAACGATGGATGGCACTATCGAGGATACGCTCCGCCGAAGAAGGAATGCGAACACTCGGTCGGCCCGTGTGGTCACAACCATTCTCGAGCGCTCAGCACTTCGGAGCACGAGCGGTACGTCGAGCGTGTCAAGTACGAGATGCGCCTCATCGAAGAGAAGGGATTCATTGACTACTTCTTGATGGTGAGCGACATCGTCGTGTTCTGTAAGGACGTGGATTCTCGCCCCGAGCACTTCAAGAAGTACCCGGTCGTCCCGGTTGGTCCCGCCCGTGGTTCTGCTGCTGCCTCGCTCGTGTGCTACTTGATGCGCATCACCGAGATCGACCCGATGTTGTTCCCGACGCTTCTGTTCGAACGGTTCATTGACTTGAACCGCTTCGACCTTCCGGACATCGACCTGGACTTCGACGACGAGTACCGCTGGCTCGTGAAGGCGTATGCCGAGTGGAAGTACGGAGCAGAGAAGGTTGGCAACATCGGAACCTTCACGAAGTACAAAGGAAAGAACAGCCTTCAGGATGTTGCAACTGCATACAACATTCCGAAGTTCGTTGTCGACGAAGTCAAGGGCATGCTCATCGAGCGCTCGAGCGGCGACCTTCGCGCCGGGAACACTGTCGAGGACAGCATCGAGATGTTCCCGAAGGTGAAGGAGATCTTCGACGCCAATCCCAATCTCTACAAGGCGATGAGGCTCGAGGGCAACGTGCGAGGCATGTCCATCCACGCTGCCGGTCTGGTGATCGCCAACGGACCGCTCACGGACGTCTGTGCGGTTTACACGAAGGCTGACGCCAAGACCGGCGAGACCATCCAGGTCGTCAGTCTGGACAAGCACGACGCCGAGTACCTGAACGTTCTGAAGCTTGATGCGCTCGGGCTGAACACGATGGCGCTCATCCGCATCGCGCTGGACATGATCGGCATGACGCTCGAGGAGTTGTATGCGCAACCGCTCGACCACGAAGACGTGATCCAGGGCTTCAAAGAGAACGACGTGGTCGGCGTCTTCCAGTTCGACGGTCGTGCGATGCGCTCAGTGAACCAAGGGGTTTCTCCGGACAACTTCATGGAAATCGCAGACGTGAACGCACTGGCACGTCCGGGTCCTCTGCACTCCGGCGCAACCGCTGAGTACATCGACGTGAAGCATGGACGAGCCGAGGCGGTTCACTACCATCCGATCATCGACGAGATCACCCGGCACACAAACTTCCAGATCGTGTATCAAGAGCAGATCCTTCAGGTCGTGCGCGAGCTTGGGATGTTCTCCTGGGAGGAGGCGGCACGCATCCGCAAGATCATTTCGAAAAAGCGCGGCGAGCAGGAGTTCAATCAGCAGCGCGACAAGTTCATCGACGGAGCGGCAACGCACGGCATGTCTGGCGACGACGCGAACAAGGTCTTCAGCATGCTCGCGACAGCCGGAGCGTATGCGTTCAATGCTGCGCACTGCGTGAGCTACGGCATGCTCGCTTACTGGACCATGTTCCTGAAACGCCGATACCCTCGGGAGTTCTACGTCGGTGCTCTCCAGAAGTACGACAAGGAGAAGATGGGAACGTTGCTTGCCGACCTTGCGAAGTTCGGCCGAGACATTCAGGTTGCACCGTTCAATCCGAACATTGCGCAAGAGCGGTGGAGCTTGCACAACGGATCCATCTATCCCGGGTTCACTCAAGTGCGAGGCATCGGTCCGAAGCTCGCTCCCATCTTCCTCGCAGCCCGAGCCGATGAACCGGGAGGGAAGTTCAAGGACTGGCAATCCATGTTGAAAATCAAGGGAGTTGGTCAGGCCAAGATCGACGCCATGAAGAACATGCATGACGACCCGGACCCGTTCAAGATCTTCCGTCTTGGTCAGAGGCTGGACGCCATGCGCGAGCACTTGGCAACCGGCGTCCCTGAGGTACCCGGCTCGCCCTTCATGCTGCCCTCACCGACGCACACGGCGACTGGGATCCCGTACGAGCGCACACCTAGCAACGTCTCCGTCGTGTGGCTTGGCGTCGTGCGCAACAGGAACCTCAAGGACCTCTTCGAGTCGCACCACTCCAAGACTGGTCAGCACTTGGACCCGGACAACGTGAAGGATCCACACCTGAAGGAATGGGTCGTCATGTACTGCGAGGACGACACGGACGTCGTGACCGTCACGATTGACCGTTGGAAGTACAACCGATTCAAAGACCGCATCTGGGACATCGAGGAGGACGAGACACTCGTGCTTTTCCGTGGGTACAAGATGGGAATCCAATCACGTAGAGCCATCTACGTGAACGACATGTGGCTCCTCGACGAGCTCGACAAGGAGGAAGAAGAATGACAGACGTGGACGGAAAGTACGTCGTTTTCAAGCGGGAGGACTGGGATCAGTTCTGTCGTGGGATGGGCGAAGGCGGAGTTCATGTAGACGGCACGGAGGGCATCTACATCACGGAGCTCTGCGATCGTGTTCTCGAGGACGCCGTGGTCCTTCGCGAACAGGACATCCACTGCGCCGGAGCGCTCTATGCGTATGCGGCGTCCGTCATGGCGACGCACGAGATCATGGAGCAGATGGGTGCAGACCCTGACTCCAGGGAAATGCGCGACCTCGACAAGATCGTTGATTGGGCTTCGGGCACGGCAGACCGTGCTCGTCAATTCGGAAAGCGAGTGCCAACACTGTGAACACCGGGTTCATCCTCAGCAACGTTCGCGACGCCTTGGATCAGGCTCGCGATCGCGTCAATGCAGATGAAATTGCAATCGTCTTTCCGACTCCGAACATGCTGACGGAGTTCGTGGAAAAGGTGACTTACGAGTCTGGCGTTCACCGGCTCGAGCACTTCAACTCCGTTCAGAACGACCTGATGACTCGACAGGACTTGCCGGAGATGTTCAACGTTCGGTTCGAGTTTCTCCGTCAGCGCAACGACCTGATGAACTGGCGCATCGAAGCCATGTGCGTCTTGGACGGCAATGCTCCGCTCCATGCGGCTGCGCTGGAGGAGAGCGGAGGGCGACCTGTCGTCATCCATGCTTCTTACAAGTTCGGATCTCTCATCGAATACGAGGAAGAGAAGCTCCGAATTGTTCAATCTGAGGGACACGAGATGGTTGCGGAGTACGCCAACAGTTACGGGATGTTCTCGTACTACGACGTCGGGCTTCCGTTCTATGTGAAGCCTCGCGTCAACCTTCGGGATTCCTGAAATATCTACCGCTTGCAGGAGAATTGCAGCGGTAGTAGGGTACGCATATACGCGAGGGGTTGGACGTCCCACGGGTTCAACCCCTCGCGAATGATCTACAAAAGGACTGTTGCACATGAACAAAAGGAAGCTCCTCGTTGTCGGAGCACGCACTAATTCTCTCGGAGCACATTGCGTCGAGGAAGCAAAGCGGAAGGACCGATACGAGGACATCGTAACCGCTGGCATCACCAACGAGGACATCTCTTTCGATGTTCTCCATGGCGACATGCCGCCCGGATACTTGGACGTGATCATGACTGTTGGTACCAATGAGCCTTCGGTGCCAGCGTCTGACTTTTTCCTTCCATCTGTCCAGTGGCAGATGGACGCGAACTTCATCGGACCGATGCGTTGCCTGGACCAGTGGTTCAGATGGTGGATCACCAACGATCCAGACTTCCTGGGAGAGTTGAACTTCGTGGTCATCTCTTCCAATAGCGCACACATCGCACGCTCGAACAGTGTCGGTTACTGCGCTAGCAAGGCGGCTCTCTCGATGGGCATCCGCTCGTTCGCCCGCTCCATCAGGGAGTACGACACGTTCAACGTCTGGGCGTATGAGCCAGGCTGGATTGACGGCACTCCGATGAGCAGCGAAGTGCGCGAGCGGTTCGTTGGACCGGCTCACCGCATGCTCAGAGATGACGGTCTCTATCCGGCGGAGCTTGCCCGAATGATCGTCGGCGATGTGCTGGACCGTGGCTCCATGCTTCACGGCTCGTGCGTCCGTGTAGATGCTGGAGAACAGTGATGAAGGACAGGGGTCCAGGACCGCACTATCTCCAACTCGTGGAGTTAGACAAGTACCACACTCGGAAAGACGGTCAGCTCTTCTACAACGAGCAACCCGTCGACCGAGGCGACATGTGCTACTTCGTCGCTCCGTTCGAAGCTCCGGTCTATGTCAGATGGACCAGAGTTCTCAAGGATGTTCCGGCGTCGCCCGGTGCAAGCGGAACCGTCCCGGCGCTCGTTGCGCAGACCATGGAGGTCGACTGCTTCACGTTCGGCGTGAAGGTGTACGTCCGCATCGGAATGGACGGCACGCTCAAGGTGATCACAGAAGACAGCGACGGCAGAGAAACCCTCGCGACATACGAAAGGGAGAGTTGATGGCAGACATTGAAAGCCCGTTCATCGGGAGCATTCTGATCGGAGGTGGAGATTCCATGGCGACCAGAGGGCAAGCCATCCTCACCTACGCTCAGCACATGAGGAGGGCGAGGGCGGTTCTCCAGCATGCGTGCTCTGGGGAGGTTGCGAGAGACAACTTTCGTCTCATGCAAGACATCATTCGATACAAGAGCAAGCCCATCAACTTCAAGGGCGTCAACGCTGCTGAAATCGACAGGGCGCTCGCCATCGTTCTCAGTGAGACAAACTCCATGAACGAACTTGTGTTCAAGAACCCCATGTTCAGGGATCCAGCTTTCATCACTACGGCAGACGGAGGAGGACTCACTCATGAGTGATCTTTGGATCGAGAGACAAGAGATCGGGTTGGTTCCGGCGAAGAGCACGACTCCGTTCGGAGAGGTGGCGGTCATCACCGGTCACTACTTTGGGACCGATCCGTTGCTGCGTACTGAGGCAGACCTGATGTCTCAGATTAGGCGCATCCAGTACAACGACATGATGGTCAAGGGCTACTCGGACATCATGTACAACCTCGGAGCGAACCCGTTCCGACCGAAGCCGTTGATGCTTCGCGGTCTACAGAACCGCAACGCTGCCAACGGCACGACGCTCGGCAACAGGATCAGCCCGAGCGTTCTGTTCCCCTTCGGCCCGTCGATGAGCGGCATCACGCACATCCCCAATTGGCAGGATAACTTGATCGAATCGGCTCGCATCGCCGACGACATGATCGAGTACACCTTCGGCAAGACGCTTCCGTGGGTCGGTCACAAATACTGGAAGGCCACGGCGTGTCCGGGCGAGTGGATGATGGCGCTGATCAACGCTCAGTTCGACGAGCGTCCTCTCCCGCCTCCTGCTCCGCAGTTCACGCCGGACCCGGACCTTCGGAAGCGACCCATCGTTGGATTCAACTACGTCATGTGGGACGGGTTCAACGAAGACGGGTACGTTCGATGGGTGCAGGACTTCCTGAACCGCACGTCGGTTGAGGGCTGTCCCGTCGATGGCGTCTGGGGATGGATCAGCCACGAACGACTCATCAAGTTTCAGGGCTACTTCGCTCAGCAGGGGTTCCCCTGCCGTCCCAACGGCATGACCGACCTCGACACCTGGGCAACCATCCACTACATCGCAACCATCGAAGGGATCGTGTGATGCACCCGATTATCAAAGGCTTTCTCAGGCTCGAGACCACGACCGGCGGCATCTCGCTGGTCCCGATCAGTGCAATCGGAATCATCACTCAGCAACACCAGAACGTCGGCACGGAAGACTCGCCCGTCTGGGTTCCGCAGCCGGAAGGAGTCCTGTTGCGCAACGTCGAGCTCAGTCAGGACCTCGTCTACAAGAACACCATCCAGGAAGTCATCGAACAGTTGGAGGCACAGTCATGACAGGACTTCGCAAGTGGGCGGACGAGCATCAATACGATGCTGAGCCGCAACCGAACGCCGACCCGGACGTTGGCGTACTGCCGACCGTGCATCTCCTGCACATGCCAGACGATCCTCTCGGCGTGCTCGCTGCGCAGAACGGGATCTACAAGGGCAAGGTCGTCCGATCGCTGGCCGAGATCACGGACGACGAGCGAGTGCGTGCGCTGGACGACATGATGAAGACCACTCTGCAGTCGCCGCTCGAGGCGATCAAGATGCACTTCGTCATCGAGGGTGTGGACCGTGCGTTCACGCATCAGATGGTCCGTCAGCGCACGGCCAACTTCGGCCAGGAGTCGCTCCGCTTCGCAGTGATGGGAGACCTGATCGACGCGACCACGCTGCCGCCGGAGTTGCACAACACCGAGCGCACTGCGAATCTTCAGGATGCAACGAACTTCTCGTTCGATGAGATCGTCAACGACTACAAGTTCACGATCGCTCCTAGGGACGAGCGAAACCGCATGATCTGGGACTGGACGATCATGCAGATCGATGCGGCCTACCACTACCTCGCTGAGCACGGCATCGCCGCTGAGGAAGCTCGCGGTCTGTTGCCGCACTGCACCGCGACACGCTTGCACTGGCAGACCGACATGCGTGGTCTCATGAAGGTGATGGGCGAGCGGCTCTGCACTCAGGCTCAGTTCCACTGGCGGATGGTCGCTGCCCTTGTGCAGCAAGCGATCCGCACATACACGCCCGACTTCTCGTGGGCGTACGGAGAGAATGAGTCCGAGTTCGCGTTGGAGTTCTGGGAGAAGCGGAACCGCTGGCAGTTCGAGCTCATCTCCGAGAGCGGCATCTTCCGTCCGGTGTGCTATCACACTCGTCAGTGCATGTTCATGGCGTCGGCGGATCGCGGTTGCACCATCCGTGAGCGAGTGGAGTTGCTCGCTGCCAACGGCGTCCCGAGCGAGCACTGGCACATGCAGAACACGATCGACAATCACGATGGAGTTCCGGTCGCGGTCGCCGTCCGTGTCGAGGAGTGGGCGATGAACCATCGGGCTGCGAGGAAGGTGTCATGACGGGCGACTTCTTCCAGGAGGCGATCAAGAAGTACGCTCGCCAAGACCTGAGCGGCATCGACGTGTCTCGCCGGTCGTTGATGCTGATGAACTACGCACTCGGAATCACCGGCGAGGGCGGGGAAGTAGCAGACGAGATCAAGAAGGTGGTCTTCCACGACAAGCCGTTGGACGCGGACAAGATCATCAACGAATGCGGGGATGTTCTGTGGTACATCGCCCGGCTCCTGACAGCGCTGGACGTGCCGATGTCCGTCGCGATGGAGCGCAACGTGTCCAAGCTCGAGCAGCGCTACGGAAGCGGCTTCGACAACGCACAGAAGAAGTTCGGATTCAGCGCAGAGGAGGGAGCGTGAGAGAGTGGAGCGTGACAACTCCAAACGATGTTCGTCTTGGCAACGTCATCCAAGTCGGCGAAGTGATGGGCACGGTGCGCAGCAAGAAGCTGGACACCAAGACGCAGAACTTCGAGTTCGGCACAACGGAGGGTCTGCTCCGTGTTCCGATTGGCGCGCAAGTGGAGGTCTACAGATGAGGCGTCGCGAGCGTCCAGAGCCTCCCATCAAGTTCAACAAGTTCGAGATCGTGTTGGCTCGCGTGATCATGGCTTGCTTCGTGGCGTGCCTGTTCGCGGTGACCGTGCTCCTGTTGAGGGCGGCACTGTGACAGACCTCCGCCTCTCCTACTACGTCGCAGCCCTCGACCCGGACAGCGACTTCTACGACTCGAGCGACAGCTCGATTCCTGAGGAGGAGGGGATCGCCGGTCGCATCATCGATCCGGTCAACGGCAACGCATGGTCCTATCGAGCGGCAGACGGGTCTGACATGCACTATCCATGTTTCGACGTTGATCTAGTGATCATGGGCGACGACCAGGAGTCGCTTCTCAACACGCTCTTCCCCAACCATCGCCGAGTGATGTCCTCGACGCCGAACCACTTCCACGTCTACAGTGACGACCTGATGACATGGGACGACTACTGGGAAGCCTTGATGCAGTTGAAGATCGCTGGCGTCATCGAGGACGGGTACATCAACACCTCGTCGCAACGAGGAGCAACGTTCGTGCGCAAGCCGCACATCAAGAAGAAGGTGCAGCCATGAAGGTGGGAGACAAGGTTGCGGTGTATCGGGATCGGTTCGGCAAGCGAACTAGAGAGCGGCATCCGCACACGATCGTTGCCGAGACCGAAGACGGCAAGCGCTGGTTCCTGGAGGAGCACTTCACCTCGCAGTGGATGGTGTTCGTCGCACTCAAGGAGGACGTGGAGCCATGGAAGAACTGAACCTTCGGAAGCGTCACTGCCCGGACTGCGGTGCGCTGCCTCCGACATGGAGTGAGTGGTACTTCGAGAACGGCAAGGCTGTCTGGAAGTGCCAAGCGTGCGACGCACGTTGGATGTTCGACGACGGTCCGTTGGACCACGCCCCTTCGGAAAACTCCGAGGTGTTGCTTTGGTTGGAGGAATGTCTCGAACGTGCGCAACAGGTCGGACCCGGCGGCATCCGTCCGCTCGCCATGGACGCGCTCGATGAGATGGTTCGGGAGTACAAATTCATGATCTCGAGCGGCATCACGATGGCGACGGCACGTGAGGCACGTGAGCGCCATGCGTCCGCGAGGAGCGGTTCGGGGGACCAGGGCTAATGAGCTCTCTGCTAACGGCTGCGTCGGGATCTGGGCCGGATGCGTCGGTTGTAGTGTGGCAGTCCACGCTCCCACTGGCGGTCGTTGCCTTGTGCGTCGTGCTTCTGGCGGTCGAGTGGTTCTTCTACGGCAGGCATCGGAGGAAGAAGTGACGGACAGACCCATCATTCTCAAGGCAACCATCATGCGCGACGACGAGCAGTACGAGCGCATGGAGAAGCCGTGGTCGTTGGACATCGAGTCGCCTGATGGCTCTGTTGTTCGCAAGGCGTGGTCGCCGGAACCGCTGGTTGCCTATGCGTTCAAGTGGGCGAAGGATCGCGGTGTGGTCGTGGAGATCACCGTGTTCGGAGTGCTGCCGTGACCGCGAAGCGAACCATCAAGGCGACCGAGCAGCGCAAGAAGTTCAAAGAGTTGACCGGGACTGAAGTCCGTGTCCGCCCCTCCCGTTCTTTCGCAGCCGACGAGAGTTTGGAGCAGCGTTGGGAAGAAGTCAGTGCTCCTCGGCCGAGATGGCTGGGTGAATCGCACGCCGAAGTAATCGACGCTGGACTTCGGTCCGGCCGAATCAAGACAGAGTTCGTTTCTATCGAGGAGCTAGACCAATGGCAAAAGCAGTTCTCTACGACCAGTTCGAGGATCCCGGGATGGGCTTCTCGCCCGATGAAGTGGCTGCGTTCAATCCTGCGCAGATCCCAACCGAACGAGCCGTTTGGCTCCTGGAGAACGTGAAGGTCATCGAGCGGCATCTCGTCCTTCCTGAGGCTGCGAAGCCGAAGTGGTGGGGAGAGGTTCGGAAGGTGATGCTGGCGAGGCTCGGTCGTGACTACGGACGCATCGGAACCGTGTCACCGGAGGCGATCGTGGATGCGTTGGTGCTCCCCTCAGCGGATTCTGATGAGGGGAAAGCACTGACGGTTCTTGCGATTCGGCTGGAGCCTCAGGCGTTCATCGATGAGTGGTGGGCGTCCGTTTCGGTGGCGATTCGACGCCATGTGACGCTCGGTAGGCGTGCTGTTCCCCTTCAGTCGAAGGAAGAGAGGAGTCGAACGAACGTCTTGACCGAGCGAATTCGGCAGGAATTGCTGAGTGTTGAGAAGCTTCGTTCGAAGATGGAGCTCGAGCTCGCTCCCGAAAGTCGTTGATTTCTCGGGAAAAAATTGCGGCAACTGCGCACGAGCGCTATACGTATACGCCTGCCTCCGGGTCCTGCGCGAGCGCTCAGGAGGACAGAGCTATTTGGGAACGGATGCTTATTGCTCTCGGAACATACGTATACGTGTAGAGAGCAATAGGACTCAGTTAGGAAATGGCCTTGCGCGGGATCGGGAGAGCGCGGGACGAGAGTGCTACATACGTACGTAGGCGGTAGTCGGGATGAAATTTCGGATTGCATCGGAAGGATGAAAATGAAGATCACATTGTCAGCGGAGTACGTTCTCGACACGCATGTCGATGTCCTGTCTCGGTTCGTTTCTGGACACGTCGGATACGAGTTCTGGGTGTCGGCGAACGGTGCCGAGAGGCGTGTCGTGTTCGTAGAAGAGGACTCGCGTCGGAGATGCGTTGCACTTGCAAAGACCGCAACCGAGATGCTCTATCGACATGGAGTTCGTTCTGCTCAGGATGTTCTGGCGGATCAGGCGGCTCAGTTGGAGTTCGACCGGCTCAACGGAACGGTGCCGAGTTCTGTTGAGCTTTCGATGGACGTGTCTTTCTCGGTCAAGTTCTACGGGACGCCGGTGGACTATGATCGTGTCGCCGAGAAGATCATCAAGGAGCTTCGGTTGCAAGGGATCGAGCCGATCGATCTCACTTGGGAAGCTTCTAGTTTCGTTCCAGGCTCGTGATCACGAACACGGATCTCTGGGATGCGCCTCGGCCGTCTCGGGAGGAAGTCGGATGGTCGAAGTCTGTCGGGCAGTGGTTCGCTACGTTGCTCGCGATCGATCCCGGCGAGACAACAGGGCTCATGTGGATGGACTTCGAGCCGGAGGATCTGCGCACTATTCGATTCGCTGATGGAGGGGAGTCTCGTTATTATCGAGACCTGATGGATATGGGTTGCATCGGTTTTCGAGAGATTAGGTGTTGGGATCTTTCTCAGGACAGTTTTCTTCATGCAGAATGGGAAGTGGCTCGAAAGATTGTTCAAGGGGCAGTGAAGATCCGTGCCGACCGTGTGGTCTCCGAGGATTTCACGCTGCGGGCGAGGACGAAGACGAGAGACCTTCTTTCTCCGGTTCGTCTCGTGTCTTCGATGTTTGCCGAACTGCAAAGAGTCTCTCTTCCCGTTCAATTGCATTTGCAAGATCCATCCATCAAGTCGAATGTAGATGATGAGACGTTGAAGCGCCTGGGTCTTTGGTTCGAAGGAATGCAACACTCTCGAGATGCGGCTCGACATGCGGTGTACTACATCCGTCGTTATCGAGACAATCTGCTCCGGCAAACTCGAGACAATCTTGACTAGCAATTGCGTCATCGTCGGTGTAGCTTGCTGCGCATGGCTGTCAGCAACACACCGAGCGAGTTCGGTGGACGAACGATGCGCAATCGCATCCAGCCATCTCCACATGTGCCGACGCCTTCGGAGCGGCTCATGCTTCTCTACACAACCGGAGACGACTCCGGTCTGTCCAGCCCGGACAACGGAGAAGCGTTTGCTGGAATGCTTCCTTACGAGGAGCAGTACGCACTTCGACTCAACGAAGGCGTTCTCGAGAAGGGTCAGTATTGGGATGCACTCGTCGAGGAAGGCGCAACGGAGATCTCCGAGCTTGCTGCCACCGATGGAGCGGAGCAGATCAAGTGAGCCTCGCGGTCAACGGCATCGAAGAGATCCAGCGTCGGCGGCAGAAGATGTCCACGATGGCAATGCGCAATCGTGTCGACACGCTCCGAGGCGACGAGCGAGCCGTCATTCGTCTGGGCAAGTCTGGAACGAGGGTTCTCGTGGGCTTGGATGACCTGAGCGACTGGGATGACGAAGAGCTTCGCGAGGGGCGACGCCGTTCGAAGAATGGCACGTTCATTGGGAAGAAGCCCATCGTCGTGCCGAAGGCGTTGCATGACGAACTCGTCCGGCGTGTCATGAGCCGTGCTCAGGAACAGATGCGCGATTCGTTGATGAATGCGGTGAACCTTCTCGATCAGGTCGTGACCGACAAGGACGCCGACAACAAGGATCGTCTCGCCGCTGCCAAGATGATCATCGATCGTGTCATGGGCAAGGATCCGGTCATGGTCAACGTTGCCGTCAAGGCGAAGTGGGAAACGGCAATGGAGGACGTGGTGGCACGTCTGTCCGATGCCATCGAGACCACTGCCACTGAAGACGATGACGACTGGGATGACGACGGAGACGACTCGTGAAGCGCCAATCGTTCGCTTTGCACATACTCGTCGCCGTGTTCCTTCTGGCGACTGTCGTGGCGGCGATGGTATGAGCCTGTCGCACAGTGGGCTCAACTCGGCGATCGAGAACACCATCGCTGACGTGTGCCGGGAGAACGGATGGATGCCTGATGGCTTCATCGGTCTCATGAACTTCATCGACGAAGACGGGAAGCGTTGCTGGTTCGAGATTCGGCCCAACGAACAGTTCTTCGACAAAGCACTCGGGATGGTTGATCATTTGTATCAACTGAACCGAGCGGTCCAGCGGATCAACTTGCGTGCCGCCATCGGGCGTGACTACGAGGATTCCGCTGATGGCGACGACGACTGAGCACCACGTTCCCACTCACGTCCGCAGAGTGATTCGCAAGCGTCGTGCGGCTCTGCCGGTCGTGTTCGATCTAGTGAACTACTATCCGCACAAGGGTCAGCGGCGCATCCACGCATCGAACGCCAGACACCGTGTGGTCGACGCAGGGCGACGAACTGGGAAGTCCACGCTGGGAGGGCACGAACTGACAGCGGAGGCGCTTGCGACTCGTCTGGTTTCGCAGGATCTGAAGGACCTTGGCAAGCGTCGAGAGTTCTGGATTGTCGGTCCCGAGTACTCCGACTCGGAGAAAGAGTTTCGCGTTCTTTACAACGACCTGTCGAAGCTCGATGTCCCGTTCGACCGTCCGGGCACTTACAACAATCCCGAGAGCGGCGACATGCATATTTCCCTATGGGGAGGCACTTTCGAAGTGCATGCCAAGAGCGCCAAGTACCCTCAGACGTTGGTCGGTGAAGGTCTCAGCGGCGTCATCATGGCCGAGGCGGCAAAGCTCAAGGAGCGTGTCTGGACCAAGTACGTTCGCCCGACGTTGGCGGACTTCCGTGGCTGGTCCATCCACTCGTCCACGCCGGAAGGCAAGAACTGGTTCTACCGAATGTGGCAGCGAGGGCAGGACCCGAA
>Ga0315904_10000665_pt1 | contig 54894 bp, 69 predicted proteins | sample LakEriMetagenome_6_FD_203529 | JGI IMG/M metagenome (GOLD analysis project Ga0315904, IMG submission 203529) | Freshwater fungal communities from buoy surface, Lake Erie, Ohio, United States - Buoy 12 MA120 | ecosystem: Environmental > Aquatic > Freshwater > Lake | place: USA: Lake Erie, Ohio...
GCCATTTCTCAATGCGCGGGTCTTGGGAGGGGATGCGCCGTGGTTCCTGATCGTGCAGGCACCAGCGGGAGACGTTGAAGAGACTCAGGCGCTTTTCCTTGAGTCCGTATCCGCGCTGGATGCCGCTTCCCCACCACTCGCCGCGGTGGATGCCGGGGCCAAGCGCCATCAACGAGCGTTGACGTTCTTCAACCCATCTTGCGAATCCGTGGTTGTCATTTTGAGGGGTGATCCAGCGGGTGCGCGATCCGGCCAGCATCGACCAGCTTGCGCCGTCCTGATGCCATGAGCAAATCGCTTCTCTGTATGGCTGTCCGCCATCCTCGATGATGGCGATGGTGGCATTGGTCCCGTCGATCTTTTCAGTGATGATGCAATCGCGGAAAAGGCGCGGGATTTTTGGGAATGGTTCAAATGTCGGTGTCATGGTGTGTCGTGGATATGGATTCCGTCTTTGGTGACGAAGGTTTCGCGTGAAGTGAGGTGGTAGAGTTCGCACACGTCGCACTGGTAAACGTAGAGTTTGCCGGTGCGGTGTTGGCGGTTCGGGTTGTTCATCAGGTGCAGGATGAAGACCTCCGCATGAACCTTGAGGCGGAACGCCTTTTTCTTGCGGCAGACTTCGGCGGCGGTCATAATGGCAAAAGAGGTTCGGTGAGTTGGCGTTTAGCCTCGCGGGTGAGGCGGGCGTTTTCGACATGCTCTTTGATGTCGTGTCGCAAGTGGCAGCGTTGGCAAAGATGGGCAAGGTTCTCGGCCCGGATGTCATGCTTGTCGTGCTTGTCCGCATTCATGGCGAATGGCTCGCCAAGGTGGGCGGTGGTGAGAATGACCTTGCTGCCGGTGATTGGATGCGGAGCATAATTCTCCGCTCCACACCACTCACACAAATCACGCGACCGGCGGCGGATGACGCGCACAACGCGCTTCCAGTTGCGAGGGTAGCGGTTCCAATCGACCGGCATGATTCAGATGCGTTTGAATGAGATTTTCCATACCCAAGGATTAGAGCTCCAGCTTCCGGTGCCGTTGATGGCTTCCCACAAGACGGCATAAGCGCCTCGCGCTGTGGCCCATGTAATGCGCTCGCGGTCGGACGGAAATTTCGGGTCATCTCCATAGGTGAAGTCTTCGGGCATCGAAAGCGCAAGAGCGCCAATGTTCAGCTTGGGGAAATTGAAAATGACATTGAAGAGAGCTTCAAGCGGATGACCGACTCGCCCAATCCCCTCCGCCCACGCATCGCTTTCGCTGATGTCCTGCAATCGCTCGGCGCGGATGGATTCGATTTCCATCGCGATGCGGCTGGCCCATCGAGGCATGAGAAGGCAAGGAATGGTTTTGCTTTCCGCCCATGGCCGGGGATCAGGCTTGAGTCTGCATCGTTGCACTTCGGCATCCGTCATGTGACGAAAGCAGGTTTTTTTTCCTTCCGCGTAAGCGATGATCGCGCCTTGAGCGGGGGATTCTTTGACGCATGTATCAAGGTGGAATGCGCCAAGGTGGAAGTTTTCCTTCACCCATAGCCTGTCTCCGGGCTTGCCGTAAGGGCAGCGCATGGCAAACGATTGAAGTGGAGGATGGCACATTGGAACCGGGCCTTGATCGGTGTGCCGCACGGCCATGGGTTGCGGTTTCACAATCCGCCGCGTCTGAGTCTTTCGACCATCGAGGATGGCGCGGACCATCGGCGCGGACATGAGTATCGGGCGCTCTTTCATGGCGTGTAATCCTTTTCAAAGCACCACAGGCGGAAGCAGGCATGGAAGGCATCCAGCGCAGCCGGGCCGTTGTCCCATTGCTTGACATAGACATCCCCCGGCACGTCTGCCGGGATGATGACGGAAATCAGGTCCGGCGGGTTATCCCCCTCTTCCTTCAATGCGTCCGCATAGGCGGCAAGCTGCATGGCCCACTCCTTGTAAAAGCCGGGGGCGCGCTTGCCTTTGAGTCGCTGGGATTTGAAGTCGATCACCGCGCGGCGTCCGTTCTTTCGGATCGCATACAGGTCGAGGCGTCCGGCATAGCCAAGCTCGCCAACAACCGATTGCTCGGCGGAAATCGTGGTTTCGATTTCCTCTTTCAGCCATTTTTCCACGCCGCGGACGTAATCCAGAATCTCGCCCGTGGCGGTGAATGCCCCGGTGGTGGCGTAGGATTCAACCTGCTCGTGCAAGAGCGTTCCCCATTCGGCAGCCTCGCGCCCGATGCGGTCGCTTTCCTCGGCAATGCGGGAATGCCATTGCTCTTCCGGTTCGCCGGGATTTTGCGGGGTGGTGAGCGCCGCGCGGATCGCGTTGTCCTGCAACCATGTTGTGAGCGCGGGCTTGGCTTTCATGCCCAAGATATTCGTGACTGACGGCACAAGGTTCATCTTGCGCGCGTCCGCCACGGTGGTTGGGCGCGGCAGCCCGGTGGATTTTCCAATGACCTCGTGACAGGCGGTGCCGTCACGGTGATACCAGTGGGAGCTTTCAGCTTTGCGGTTGATCTTCATGTTTTGTTGGGGCTTCGGGTCCGAGAATGATGGCGGCTTTGCGGGCGAATGGGACGCCCTTCACGTTGCTTGCTGCAAGGTAGGCTTTCAGCACTTCCGCGCTTTCCGCGGCAATGATGATGACCTTGCCTTGATGGTCGGTGAAGGTGGCAACGCCGATGAAGGAGTTTTCTGAGGATGGTTCGCTCATGGCGCGACCTCCTTCCCGTCCACATAGGCAATCGCGCCGTCCTCAATGTGTAGCCCCTCATTGCCGGGCGATTCCGAGAATTTTTCGATCCAACATTGGAACCCGCGCTCCGCGGCAAGGCCGGAGAGCATCTTGAGGTTGGCGGAGTTCATCAAAGCGCCCTCGCGGATCAGGATGATTCGCAGGTCCGGGTTTTGACTCATAGCGACCAATGCCGAAATCCTGATTTGCTCCGCGGTGGAAAGCTGGGAGAAGAACACGCCGTTCATCAACACTCCTTCATCCGTCAGTTCCAGCCCGTCGATGGGAAGCGCGGCTTCCTTGATGGCGTTCGACTTCTCGATGTCGATTTCCTCAATCCGCCGGTCCAGCGTGGCATACTCTGAGCGAAGCTTTGTCACGCGCTCGGAAAGTTCCTTGTGCTTGCGCGCTTGGCGCACGGCGCGGTTGGTTTCGTCAACCTTGGCGATGGCGTTGCGGGCTTCGGTGATTTGCTCCGGCGCGGGCGCGGCACCCTTGGCCTTGGCGTATTCCTCACGCGCGAGGATGCTTGCGTCGTCAGCGTCCTTGAACTCAACGCGGGCCTCCGCCATTTCTTTTTCAATCTGTTCGATGCGTGAAATAGCATCCCGGCGGCGCTTGTCTGCCGCTACGGAATCGCTGGCGAGTTTTTCAACCACCCGCGCCTTGGATTCCAAATCTGACAGCGTGCCCACCAGTTCGGCGGCGCTCACTTCCTCGGACGGCACGCCCTCCGAGGGTTCCGGCACGGCGGTAAGCTGGGCGGCGGCTTCTTTGCCGTCGCGGCCTACCGTAGTGCGTTCGACATAATATCTAGCGCGTTTGGCGTCGAGGTCGGAGAAGTCCAGCCCGGCGGCGGCTTTCAGCGCCTCCACTTGATCCCTCGGCTTGAGGCGGGTGAACTCCAAAGGATCAAAAGCGTAGTTGCCAAGCAGGCCGTTGAGGAAAGTTTGCGCCTTCTGCACCGGCAATCCTTCCGCGGTGGTCAGGGTGAGGTAGCTGCCTTTCTTCGTGATCTTGCGTTCCAGCAGGTATTCCGCTTTGTCAGCGCCAAGCGTGAGCTTGATGTTGGCTGCCGGGCGTCCGTGGCGGATGGGATCATCCAAGCCGGTGTTGGACAGCGCAAGGAGGATGCCGTCGAGCACGGAGCTTTTTCCTTGGCCGTTGTCGCCGGTCAGGATCACGGGCTTGCCGGTGGCAGGGTCAATCTCGATGGCGGAGATTCGTTTCAGGTCGTTGATTTCCAAATGTAAAATGTTCATGTCTTTTTGTGTTGGTTAGAAGCGTGCGATTTTGGCTTGAAGGCTGGCGCGGATAGCGACGAGTTGATTCAGGTGGCGCGTTCCCGCTCGTGGCTTGTATCGCCTTATTTGTTTCATCACTTGGATGTCTCCGGAGGTGTTGGCAAGTTGCGTTTGGAGGCTGGCAAGAGCCTCGGTTCTTTGTGCGGTGTGCATGGTTCGGACTTTTGTGAGAATGGGTGAAGTGGGAGGCAGTTTATCGCCTCAATCGGTGCGTGCCGCTTTTGCTTGCGCCGCTGGCCGCTGTTTCCCGTGCTTTCGCTGCGTGTCACTCCACGCCGCCACTTCGTTTGTGCCGTCTCTCCGGCTGGTCACGCTGTTCCTGCCCGCGTTTGGCGCATCAGTATGTTCGCCCCTGCCACTTGCCATCCCTTCACGGATCGCGCAGGAAATGGCCTGCTCTGAGTTGGTCCGCTACTGGCATCGGGGCTTATGGTTGGGAAATGGTCTAAAATGGAATATCATCCGATTCATCCTCCACCGGAGCGGAAGGCGGCTGGGCCTTGGCTGGCGGCGTGGAAACCGTCGATCCCTTCACGGCTGGCTTGTCGTAAAGGAAAGTCTCGATCTTGTTGCGGTCGTAATCCTTCGTTTTGCCTTGCACGCGCTCGATGCCAAGGCGTGCGGTGCCGCGCTGTTTCATTATCCACTTGATGAAGTCAGGCGACTCGAAATCCACCTTGCGGCCCGGATCAATCGACCCGCCGCAAATGCACTTGAGGAACTGGTTGATCTTCCACGCGGCGGCGTCGGAGAAAACAAAGTTCTCATAGACGTGAACCTTGTGATCGTCCGGGCCGTGGAACTCAAACTTGACCGGCAGCATGGCATGGCCGGTTTTCTGAGTGGTGGTCATGGCGTTCACTTCAAGCAGAATGAACGGGTAATCCCCCTTGGGAAGCGGCTCAAAGCTCTTTTCCTCGGGTTCCTGATAGGTGTAATTGCGTGGGTCCATGGTTATGCGGTGTAAATGTGGCTTTCAATGAGTGGGCGGGGAAGCGTGCGGATTGATCCGCGAATGACTGGCGGGAGGCTCTTGTTTTTCGCTCGCAGGCTAGCGGTGAGAGACTTCACCACTTCGTCAAACGCGAGTTCCGCGATATTGTCGCAATGCAGGAGCTTGACCTCGAAAGACAGCTTGCCCTCTTGGATGCGGTAGCGGAACAAGCCGGAAACCTCAAACGTGGTGGATTCCTCCGCGCCCTTGAATACGGGGATGCGGAGTTTCAACCCGGATGGAACGCGCACGTCCCCCGCGGCCTTGGCGTCCGTGGTTTCCTCCCAGCAAAGCGAGGTGTCGCCATTTTGCAGGCGCACGGCATTGGTGAAGGAAACCTTGCGCATACCTGACAGGCTGGTGGCCACGGTTAGCACGTCGGCGGCTTTCGGTTCCATGATGTCATCAAGGTGCTCTTCGATGAACTCCGCGAACTTCTGTTGTGTGAGCGGCTGGCCGCTGATGCGCGTCCAGTCCTGCCATTCGCGGGTGAATTGCAGCGGGAATGTGGCGGAGTGCTCTCCCCATCCGTTCACTTCGTTGTCGTGCCAATCGAAAATCGCGGCAATGTTCATTGCGCTCAGACTGGCGAGCACGACGGTTTGGTCGCTGAGGTGCAGCCAGATGTAATCAAGCAGCGCGTCGATGGATTCCGCCTGAACGTGCCCTTTCGGGTAATCGGGCAGCGTGAAAAGCTCGTCGGGGACGATCTTGTGACCGGGCGGGATGGACACCCCGCCTTTGTTGTTTGGAACGCGCAGGGCGTTGATGAGTTCTTGGATCATGGTTTTAGAGGCGGATTTCGTCGGTGAGGTTGTTGAGGTTGTCGGTGTTGCGGGTTATGCGGGTCAGAATTTCCGTGAGCACTTCTTCAAGGTGGCTGACGGCTGGTTGATCGCGTACGTCTTTCATGTTGGTCGGACAGGCAGGATGGGAGAGCCGGATTCTTTCAGTGCGGCATGCAAGGCGCTCGACAGCTTCCGAGTTGCACAGAATGGCGGTGTTGATTTGATTCAAAATGCTATCCACCGGACTGGAAATCGGTTCAGTCATGGCGCAGTCTTGATATTTTGACATGGCTTTACTGGTTGGCGGCTTTTGGGGTGACTACCTTCGGCTTTTCACCGAACGGCAGCTTGAGTTGCTTCGGGTTGTCGCGGACAAGCTGGCCCTCGTGGACGAAGAACATGCTGGGCGCGATGTCGGGCACGGGAACGCTGCATTTCACGGTTCCGGAGACTTCCACTTGGCCGGAGTCATGGCCGCGCGGTTTGATTTCCAGCGTCAGGGTAAGCGTGCCTTTTTTGGCAGTCTCGCCTACGGCGGCGACAAGTTCCGCAAGTTGCTCGCTTGCCTGTTCGGCAAGGTCGCCATGGGAGACTTCTGACAGGGTGCGGGCAAACATATTGCTCGGCAGTTGGTCGGTTTCTTCACTCATTGGTTTCGGTTGGTTGGGGTTCGGGTTGATTCTTTTCGGCGGCGTGCTCGGTCACGGCTTTGCGGAAGGCGTCTGCTTTGTTCAGGATGTTCTTGCGCTTGGCTTCCTTGAGGTCTGAGAGCTTTTGCCCTTCCAAGAGCCAGCCGATTGACAGGAGGTATGCTGTCGCGTCGTCCTCGATGCCCTTGAACACGCGGGCGAGGTCGTCCGTGCTGGCGTGGACCTTGGCGACCGCGGCGCGGGCGGCGAAGTCGTCCCATGACAGTTCCATTTCGGATGGAAGGTCGAAGCGGGACTTGGCGAGGAATCCGGGGCGCTCTTCCGTGAACATCACGCGCTTGCCCTCTCCCATGGCGCGGGCTTTCTTCGCGCCCTTTTCCTTGCGGAATGATTGATCGAACTTGGCGAAGAACATACAATCCACCGCCTCATGCCACGCCGCGGCGGCTTGCTGGTGCATCTTGAGCAAGTAGCGGTCATACCGCTCGCCCTCGATAACATCCTCCACCGTCTTGACGATGGCATGGCCGAGCGTGACCACGTTCATCTTGTTACGCAGGCGCTTGAGCTTCTTGAAATACTCAACCCATTGTTCGGTCGCGCGGACGTATCCCTTGCCGAAACCTCCGTCGATTTCCTCAATCGAATTGCAACGGGCCTCCTTGCAGAGAAACGCCCAAAGCAGGGGTTCCAATCCGTTCACGGTGTCGATCACCGCAGTTTCAAAATCGTGCGTCTCGTTTTGCAACGTGTCGATGGCCGCGATTGCCTGTTGCCAGTTCTCAAGGATTGGGAGGCGGGCAACGTCCATCGTGCCGGTGCCGTCGTCAGTGCCGATGAAGATGGGCTTCGGTGCGGCGGCGGCGAATGTGGACTTGCCCACGCCGCCGGGGCCGTAAAGTCCGATGAAGTGAGGTCGGGCGATTGGCCCGCGGGTAATTTGTGATAACATGCTCATGTCTTTATTTGGTTGGGAAAATGCGGGCGAGGCAGGCAAGCCCCTCGGTGGTGATCTGGACGATGATGATGCGGCGATCCGTTTGATGCTTTTCGCGGCGCACGAGATTCATCTTTTCAAGCTGGTCAATCAGGCCGGTTGCGGCAGCGGTCGAAAACCCCACCTTGTCGGCAATGGTCGTCATTTTCACGCCGTTGTCAGAGTGACCGATAAGCGTCAAAGCGTGAACCACAGTGACCGCATTGATGTTCTCCTCGCGTGCGCGGCGACACGCCTGCATAAACTGTTCGGTGAAGTTCATGCCCTGCCTCCATTTCCATACCAAGCGGAGGCGCAGAAAAAGACGCAGGCCATGACCCAAGCTCCAGCCACGGCAAAGCCGTTTCGCTGAGTGATGGCGTAAAGGCCAAGTGCGACGGACGCCAAAAACATGATGGCGCATGACAGACAGACGGTTGATGGGTGGATTTTCATATTCATGTTTCGTTGGGTTCCTCTCTTCTCCGGCTCATTTTGAAACCACACAGGGCAGGCATTGTTTTACTTGGCCGCCACCCAAGCGTTTGAAGAGAGGAAATCTTTCAATGCTCGATGTTCTTCTCAATGAACTCGGCAATATCCGACAAGCGGTAAGCGATCTTCTTTTTGGAGGCGAGGACCACGCGGGGGATTCCCATGCTGTCCAGTGTCTTGCCATCCACGTCCAGCAAGCCAGCGGCTTGCGCCTTGGATACGAGCGTCAGCTTCTCGCTGTGCTTCGCCATGATGGTGGCAACGACCTCCGCCTTGGCCTCGGCAAGCACGGTATCAAGTTGCTCGGGGGTGAGGGTGAGGGTGTTCATGCCAGTCTCTCCCGAATGAGTTGCTCGATCCAAGTGGAAAGGCTCAGGCCGTCATTGAAAGCGGCTTTCATCGCCTTGGTGCGGACGCCCGGATTCAGGACTATGTTTTGCCGCACTTTTGTCACCTGTTTGGTGGGACGGCCCCGTTGTTTTTTTGGAGTGGCTTGCTTGCTCATTGCGTGGCGAATGAATGCGCAATGAGTGTGTAGTAAGCAAGTGGGAAATATCACTATGATTAAAATTGCGCACAAAAAATCATTTTGTGATTATAGCCGGGGGGGGGTATTGTCCTCCCGTCATGGACGCGAAACCACAAAAAAAGGTGGCTCAAAAAACCCCGAAAGGCCGTCACAATTTCAGTATTTCTAGCACAACTCTGGAAATGCTGAGGCGTGCCGCAGAAAAAGAAGATTGCTCGATGTCCGCCTTGTTGACCCGCTGGATTTTGGAAAAGACCAGCGGCATGTAAATCACTCCCGTTTCTCCACCCGCATCCTCCGCAATTCACCCATGGTTTCCCGGTGCCTCCGCTCCTGTTGCAAGTTCGCCTCAATCGCCGCTCGCTCTACCTCCAAAGCTGCGGCATCCTCCCGGTCTTGCGCTGCCCACTCGTCGGCAAAGTCCGCCATTCCCCGCGCGGGAGGCAGGCGCGGAATAGGGGTGTCGTCGCGCGAGGTTTCCACCTGTTCCAGACGCGCAAGGATGGCGTCATTGACACGGTGTTGCCGTTCCAGTTCCGCGCGTTTCGCGCCATCGTCACACGCCGCCAGAAAGAGCGGCAAAATCAGGGCAATCGCTTTCATGCGGTGCCAACCTAACATGCCATGAGCACGGTCGTCAAATACAAGTCAGTCAGCGTCACGGTCTATCCGTGGACGCATCCCAGCGGGCGTCAGTATTGGCGCTTCAAGAAGCAAGGTAAAGCCGTGACGCGCGCCAGTGAGGAAGCGGCAAAGCGCGAGGCGTTGGCCTACGCTCGCACTCTCTACCGCGGACACGTCAGCCTGAATGAACTCAGTCCGGACCAGCTTTTGACTGTGAAACAGTTCCTAGAACTGACCCCCACCCTTTCCGATGTTCGGGCGTTTGCCGAATGGCGGAAGCGCCACCGGCCACGGGTGCCGTTGTCATTCGCGCAGGCGGATTTCTTGGCAGCCAAGTCAACTACTGCCGGGCACTACCATCGCCGCAACCTCACGCGCTACTTGTCGCTTCTCGATCCCCTTGCGGATCGTCCCATGTCGGAAATCTGCATAACCGACCTCCGGGCAATCCTTCCGGAAGCGGCTCCGCGCACGCTTTCCAACATCCGGCAAACGTGGGTGACGTTCTGGCGGTGGGCGGCGCGCAATGGAATGACCGACAAGGACTCCGCGGACCTTCCGGCCTTGCTTGACCTTCCTCCGGTCGTTCACGGCATCCCGGCGATCTACACCGCGGATGAACTCCGGGTGATGCTCTCAAACGTGTCCGCTCCATATTTGCCATGGCTGGCATGCGCCGCTTTTTTGGGCATCAGGACTGAGGAAATCGCGCCAATCAAACACAGCGACAAACCCCCGCTCGATTGGTCGGATTTCCATTGGGATCGTGGGTTGGTAATTGTTCGGCCCTCAACCTCCAAGACGGGCAGGCGGCGCGTCATTCCCATCCTCCCGGCGCTTGATGCGTGGTTACGCCCCATCGCCAAGGAGTCCGGGCGCATGGCCCCGCGCATCCCGCCAAGCGCAGGGGAGGGCCGCGCCATGGCGGAAACCACACGGCTGGGAAAACTCATTGGTGGATGGAAGCGAAACGCGCTCCGCCATTCGTGGATCACGTTCCGCGCGGCGCTCGTGGGTATAAGCCAAGCTGCCGGTGAGGCCGGTAACTCGGAGAGCGAAGCCCGGCGCTCCTACGTTGACGCCGCGGGGAAGGATCAAGCGGAGGCGTGGTTCGCCGTGTTCCCCTCGTGACCCCCTCACCCCTGAAATCCCCACTTAACATGAAGAAATCGAAATCCCATCAAGACACTGAAATCCATCACGTTGACCCACACAACGGAACGTGGTGATCCCCCGCTATGACGGTTCGATCCCGTCCTCGTGCATTTACTCCTGTATGGGTTTTCCAGCTATGTTCCCCTTGTGATCCCCTCACGAGCAAATGCGTTTTCTCAGCATCACTAAAAACCATGTCCATCCGTGGCTTTTCGATGGCTTCCCTCCGGGCTTTTCGATGGTGATCCGGTCCCGCCTGTCACCGATGCGGACAGTCCAGCGACGGACGCGCCCGGTTCGGAAGTCGTGCCATTGCAAACAGCCCAAAGCGTCCCCGGTTCGGCGTGGCAGGTTTTCAATCTCAATCTCGGCAAGCGCGCGGTGGTCAATGTCCAACATGCGCCGTTCTGCTTGCGCCTTTTGCGATGCAATCCCCATTTTCCGCGCCGTTTCGGACGAAAATCGACGCTTACGTTGCCAGCGGTTCCTTGTCATTGGTGCTATAATAACTTGTTCGCTTTACTGAAAATCACCAGCATCGAGGGGAACGGCGCGGCTTGGATGTCCTTGAACCGTTTCGTGTAGTCCGCTGGTGAGACGTGGCCTTCGTTGAAGCGCAGGCGGCCCTTGAAGAATCGGATTTCATCGGCCTTTAGCGCGTGTTCGTGGAACCATCTTGTGTCTGTCCTTGCTGGTAGCAGGAAGACGGCGACATCCGCCTCGGGACCTTTGGCCAGCCAGACGCCAATCGTCCGGCCATACGGCGGGTTGCAATAGACTCTCTGACCATCCCATCGGATTGCCGTCCCGTCCCACACTTGCCCAGGTTTGCACGGGTCGAGCGTGAATCCGAACTCTGCATCGAGAGCGGCGTAGAGATCCGGCGGCGTTCCCCATTCGACGTGAGCGGCCTTGAAGCAGGCGTGATCCCTCGAAGAAAGCGAACAAGGCATCGCACCCAATGACTGCCCGGCGGCAGTTTCAGGTGGATTCGGAGCGTCAGGGCGGGCAGTCATGGGTGGATTTTGTCGTTCGATGGACTGAGTTCCGGGGTGATGTCGGCACGGCACCCAAGGCAGATCCACATGCCCACGCCGTTTAGTTCGTGGCCCATGTTGTGCGGGCATTCTTCCTCCATCGGTTCCATGACGTAGGCTGCCTTTCCGTCATCGCGGAGGGTGATCAGCAGGTATGCGATTCCTCGATCCTTCATCACCTTGGCGATGGGCTTGATGAAGGCGGCTTCCCATGCTTTTTTGTTGTTCACATCTTTGCTCATATTGTTGCGGAGTTGGTTGGTAATTCGGCCATCGAACAAGGTCGGTGCTGGCAACCGCGATAACGTCATTCGTGCTCTTCGGGCTTCCCTGGCGCGGTTGCCAGACCTCGTTCGTTGTATGCACTGCGTCCGCTCGTTTCATCAGCGGATTGCGTCAGCGATTCATTGGCTTTCAGAGTCTCATTCTGCGGAGTTTTTCCGCGAGGAATGCGCCCCGCGATTGGTCGCCGCGCAGTGTATCCAGCTTTTCCCACAGTTCGGGCGGTAGCGTGATGCTCGACGTGATGACCGCGTTTTCCTTTGGCTTTCGCCCGGAGCCTTCGCGTTTGCCTCCGCGTTTCACTTTCGGTTCCATTGCTCCCACCCTTCCTTTGCGGATTCAGCCGATGGACCGTAGAAGATTGGAGTGCTTCCGGGGTGGTTGCGCTCGATCCATCTTTCGAGGTCATACGCGGCCAGTTCCCACGAGTCGTGATCGCTGACGCAATCCGTATTCCGGCCCTTGAAGTGGTAGCGCGGACCGTAGTTGGTCCACATGGCTTTGATTCTGATTTCATTGTTTTTCATGGCGGAGCTACGCTACCGCTTGCGTTTGATTTCGTCAACAGGTTTTTCATTCTTCCGCGAAGTCCATTTCGCCTTGCTGAGATACCATCCGCTCCGCGAGACAGATTGTGTCGTTGTGGTCGCCGCCGTGGCAGACGAGCATGGTTTCCAGCGTTTCCCATCCCGGCCCCATCCCTACGGAGTTCCATCCGAAGGACAGCACCACCGTTCCCGGTGTCGCCAGTTGCCGCATGAGGATACGGCATTCCTTTTTCATGCGGGCGGTTTGGGTGTCCTTCATGGTGGCAGTCAGCCCGAGTTCCGAATACACCTCCGACACTTGGCGCGGGCTGTATGGAGGGTCGAAGATTATCAGGTCGGCTTTCACTCCATCGGCTACCATCTTCCGCATGAAGTCGCGGGCTTCCATGTGGTGTTCCGCTTCCGTGTTCGGGTTCATGTCGTTGGTGTGAGTCGCCCACCGCTTATTCCGCGCGAAGGGGTCGATAGACACTTTCGAGTGGCGAAGGTATCGCTTCACCATGTCGCCCATTGGCGGCACTGAGAAGGTATCAGCGGACGGCATAGCCCACACACGGCGGAAGTATGATTCAGGAAGAGAAGAGATGGCGGAAGATGATGGCATACAACAAGGGAGTGATGGCAACGGGAACTAGCCGTTCAAGTCGGTGGCGGATTCGGAGTCCTGCGCGGCTAGTCCCCGCGCCATACCCCCAGCGTTCGGCGAATTGCCGTAGAGTTCGCGAACACATTCGGTCAGCCGTGTCAGCATCATTTGCATTTTGATGGTTTCGATTCGCTCCATAGATTCGGCGGTGAGGATGTCCTCGCCGTATTCCTCGCGGACCTCGACTGAGATTTCTCGCGTCTTGATTCCTTGTCCCGGTTTGATTTCGGGGCAGATGATTGTGAATGGCACGTATTTCGCCGAACCAGGCGCTGCAGGCAACAGCCGCCCCGCTTCTACGTTCGATGTTTCTTGGTTCATTGGTTGTCTCCTTTGCGCTCAGGCGTTGCCGTCGGCGGCTGTGCCTGAGCTTGGTCGTTCCGGCAACTAATCCCGCCATGGGAAGTCGTAGTGGCCAGTCTCGGCAATGAGGATGAAGCGCATCGCCAGTTCCGTTTCGCGGGAGATTTCCCCCGTCCCGGACTCGCGGCGACTGACAGTTTCGCGGGTGACGCCAAGGTAGTCCGCGAGTCGTTGCTGATTCCAGCCGACAGCCTTGCGGATTTCCATGATGTCTCTTTGGTCGATTCGTGGTGGTGTTTTAGCCATGCGCGGAATGTGCGCTTTCCGCACACGGAATGCAAGCGCAAAGTGTGCGGATTTCTCACAATCAACCGCGCCGGAACAAGTCGCTGGATGGAACGCCGAGGAGCGTCCTTCTTGAAGCGGAGATTTAGGGTCGGCGTCCATGAGCTTATGCGTTGTGCGAAAGAATCAGCATCGCGTGAGTCGGTTCCCCGACCAGTCCAGCTCGGCTCGGGTGAGGGTCATGCATCAGCCCATCGTCGTTCCACAGGACGGCATGAGCCTTTTCCCTTGGCGACGTTCCGCGAGCGATTACAGCGCCGCCGATCCACGCGGGCATGTCGCGCCACTCGATCATCATCATTCGCAAGCCACGGGCGTTCAGAAAGTCCGAGACGTTGTGATAGAATTTCCCCGAGTTCGGATCTTCCCGGTCGGTAAAGTCCGGAACATCGTCTTGGGGCAGTTTGAGCAGCCATGAGAGGCACGCTGAGAAACAGTCAGAGTCCGTCCGTTGCGTCGGCAAAGACGCACAACAAGGGAGTGGATTCGACCCGGTGGAGCTTTCCAATTTCATTTCAGTTACGGTTCAGTTTCTCCGGGCGCATCACTCCCAGCGTTAGCCAAAGTAAACATCTCCATGTTCATCGACTTTAGGTTTTCTCAAGTCCACCGCGACAATGACTCCGTTCCACAGAATACCTTTTCCGGCAATCCATTCGGCGTCATCGCCCTCGGCGGGTTTCTGGTCGCGTGGCCATTCAAACGCCATAGCGCATTCTCCATCGTCAAGAAGAACGTCCCAGCAGTAGGGCTTCCAGTCGAATACAGCACTGATTTTTCCTTTCATAATTCAAGAGGCTAACAAGTCGTGCGAGGCAACGCCGATAGCGTCGGTGGTGAGTTCGGGCTTCATTCGCGACGTGCCTCCATTTGGACGTTCAAAAAATTCTCAGGATTGATCCTGCCGCGCTCCGCGTCAGAAAGCTCCGGCGATTTCCATCCATGCAGGCGCGCGTATTCTCGCAATGACAGGTCAAGCCGTTCGCGCTTTTGCCGAAGTATCTCACCCCGCTTCATCCACTCACGCATGATTTCAAGGCATTGGCCTGACCCGTGGCATCGGGCGCACGGGATGTCACGGAAAGCGGTATTGGTTGCGGCGGGGGCGCTTATTCCCGTGCCGTTGCAATCCCAGCATGTTGTTGTTGCTGTCATGGGTTGAAGGTTCCGATGGATTGGTATTCGTGTTGCTCTTGCTCGATGTCGTCCAGTGGGCGAAACCTCCGCGGGTCAAAGCCGCACTCTCCCCACTGTTTGCGGTGTGGAGGCGGCGGGTTGCGGACCTCGCGCAGCAGGATCGCGCACGTTTCGGCTCCGGCCCATTCTTGCGCTGGGATCACGTCGCGCACGGTGTAAACCTTTCCCTCACGCGGAAGGTTCTTCATGTAGTTGAGAACGGCATCAGGAAAAGCGCCATTCACGCACACGACTTTTTGCCCTACGTCAAACATGGCGGACCTCCTTCCATGCGTCCAACATTCCACACTCGCATGCATGCCCTTCCCCGATCCGGGCCGGGCAGTTCAGCCCGTGGCGCATGAATGACTCGGCGCGTTTCAGCAATGACAGGAACTTGTCACGCTCTTGAATCATCCTCACGGCTTCATCCGCCACCGTGCGCCCGATGATTGTGTCGGGATGCTCGCGGACGATCCTATCTATTTCGGTCCACCATTCGTTGACTTTCAAGTGACCGGCTTTCCATGCGGCGAGGTTGTCGCGCTCTTTCTCGATCCGGTCCACGTCCTCACTCGTCAACACGAGCGGTATCGTCCGCCGCCCCATCTTGCCGTAAAGTTTTCCGATGTAGTTCATTGCATCTCCCCCTTTCCAGTCCCGCCACAAGCCGGACACGGGGCAAAGCAAGCGTGTCCCTCTCCACAACTTCCCGGTCCATCCAGCGCAATACCGCTTGCGACGTGGCCTTGCCCTTGGCAATTCCGGCAAGCGGTTTCCTCCGCGGCGCGCTCAAGGTATCTGGCGGCAGCACGCTTGGCTAATTCGCGTTCTTTGTCGGTTAATCTCATGGCCGTTTCCCCCTCCTGCATTTGATCCATCCTTCCGCAATGCCTTTCAGCAAGGCGCGCCATGATGGCTGCCCAAACGTCGCTCCGGCGCGTGCGGTCGCCGCCACGTCGGTAGCAACCCGGTTCAGCGCCTCGACTTCGGCGGGCGTCATGTCAATCGTGTGTCGTTTCTGCTTCTTCATAATCTGGAAATATCTTGGTATCGTGGGCGAAAGCATCGCCGATTTCCCGGCGTATCGCGGAAAACCCGTTCATTGCGTCCATGATGGCAATGGCGATCATAAAGACGGCCATTCCGGTGAGGGCGAACATCAGACCTATCATGGCGCGATGATGATTTTGCGGACGCGCGGGCGGTCGCGCAACACGCGCTCCGCCGCCTTCCGCTGTTTCTCCGGCAGCGCGGGAACCTGACATTTCAGGACTTCCCGGCATCCGGCGGGCAGGGGTTTCTTGTGGAAAAGTCGATCCACCCAATCTGATGCGGCAATCGCGCCGTGGTAAAGTATCGGGTTCACGTTTCGTTGGGTTAAAGGGTTGAGACAAATAGGGCAAGCCATAAAACGGCAAGCCCGGCCATGACCTTGAGCGGGTTGATTCCAAGGAACGGGCAGGCGACAAGCCCGACAATCACGGGGATGAATAGCGGTGTCATGCAACCTCCTTTCCAGCGGCATCAAGCCGCGCGGCGAGGACATAGCGGCCTGACTCGTCGCGCTTCCACAAGGCGTAGCTCGTGATGCACACGTCGTCACGGTCAGACGAGCGGGAGTCTTGATCCGCTTTCGCGGCCTCAAGTGCTTCGGCTGGCGTGAAAATCCCCAGCGGGAGATACACGCCGTCTTCATTTTCGGCAATCAGTAGCAGGTTGTTCATTGGTGCAAGTGTGCTCGGTGTTGGATGAGATATTCGCGGATGTCCCGAATTTTGGCGTTGATCGCCGTGCGTGCGTCTCGTGCGGCGGTCCACGCTTCCGGCCCGGCAACGTAGTAATCGCGGGCGTTGAACTCGATCCGCTCCCATGCCTCAATGAAATCATGCAAGGCATCGTCAGCGGCATCGTATCCTTCACACAGCGTTTTCTTGCCGGTGCCGTTCAGGTGGATGGTGGGTAGGGGCGTGCTCATGTTGGTAGGTTGTCGTAGATTGCAGAGCTTGGAACTCCGGCATTTTCCCGCAGGAACTTCTTGAGCAAGCCGATTCCATCGCAGGCTTTCCCCCGTAGCTCCGCGCGTAGCTCCGACATGCTTTGCCATCCGCGCGGGACAAGGCGAGCCGCTGCCGGGTCTTGTGTGAGGTTGCCGGTGTCCGCCAGCCAGAATGTTTCAACGCCAAGGGCTTTGTTGGATAGCTTGAACTCCATGCAAAGACCTTCCTCCGGTCGCGTGGGATGCTTTGGCGGCGGAACAAGGCATTCCACAAAGCTGAATGCGTTATTCCAGACCTCGCGTTGCGCGGGCTTGAGGTCCATTCTCTTCTCCCTGTCCCAATGTGCTATTTCCGCCACCACGCGCGGGAGCTTTTGTTGAAGCTGGGCCATGTAGAGGCCAAAATAGGGATTGCTCATGGGTATCCGATTCCTTCCTCGTGTTGTTGGTGAATTGCTGCGAGGGCATCCGCTTCTGCTTTGCAGGCATCCGCCCATTCCTTTTCTTTCCTGTCATGCTGGGCGATTTGCTCAGGCGTGCGAATCAGCCAGTGTCCGGCATCCCCACGGTCAGCGTAGCAATCCGGGTCGCCATGCGTTCCGCACGTCGGGCACTCAGGACAAATGCACTCGTCCCGGTCAACGTCTCCATTGCAGACTTCACAGATGCACGGGCCGTCGTCAGGCGGGCCGGAGCACCCCGGCGGGTATGACCATCCGAATGCGCTCATGGCAGTTTCCTCCCGAACAGGACAAGGTTGATGTTGCAATAACGGCGGAAGAGCGAAAACCAGCGGGCCGGGTCGGTGCACCCGTAGCCAATCGGCCACAGAGAATCCATGTCGGTTTTCACCCGCTCGCGGCGGCGCAGGAGAACGGTTGTCGCGTTCATGGCTGGCCTCCTATCTGCAAAGTGAAGCCATGGACAACCAAGGGCTTGCCGTTCGCGTGCCGCGGGCTGCCGGGCACCTCGACAAACGCTTTGATCGTCGGACGATTGCGGGCAATGCGCTTCATCGCGCCATCCCTCAGCGTTTGCAGGACGTGGACAACCGCGGCTTGCGCGTTGCCCACAAAATACACGTTGCGCCAGCGGCCAAGGCTGCCGTCCCGGCGCTCAATGGCGACAAGGTAGGGCTTGCTTGTGATAGGCGTGGGTTGTTGTAGGTCGGTGTTCATGTTCACGTTTCGTTGGGGTTATTGTCCAAAGACCACGCGCAGCATGCGGGTTTCCAACCCGGTGACGTAGCGGAAAAGCTCCGTCAGCATGTCGTTGTAAATGTCGTCATGCTTGGCGATTTCCTTCACGGTGTTTCCGCGGATCACCGAAAACGTGACGGTGTAGGTGTCGCACGGGTCCAGCGTGATGCGGACATGATTGATACGGTTGCGCGTGAGCGTGCCGGGCAGGCGGAAGCTCAGGCCGTCAGGATGCGCAATCAGGTTGCGCGCTCCGGTCATTACGATGAAGCCTTGCCCGCCAAGCTGGGAAAGGATGGTTTTTGCGATGGTTTGGTTAGCACTCATATCGGCGCGAAATTACCCAACAAAACGTGAGGATGGCAAGAATAAAATGCAATGCGTCTCCAATTGTATTCATAACTTTTTGAAAATCCGTGCTTTACGTTTCGTGGGGAAATCGCATTTTGCTTCGCATGTCCGAAGTTTCCCTTCCTCGCCTATTAAAAAAGAAGGATGTCGCCGCCGCCCTCTCTTGCTCTGTGAAGCATGTTGACCACCTTATCAAAGCCGGAAAGCTCGCTACCGTTTCACTCGGCAGCAAGACCATCCGCATCACGCTCGATAGCGTCAAATCATTCATATCCGAACAATGAACGCCATGCCACTCGATCCATCAAATTGGGTGATTGGCGACGACACGCCACCCGCAAACGTGATCGCAATGAACGAGACGGCCAAAGAGCCTCCGCCGCTGCCAGAATCACGCCATATCACCGAATCAGCCATTGCAGAGGACACGGCGAGGCAACTCATCCACGCGGTTTGTGAATATGGGCGGGAGGCTCTCCATGATTTGCCGGTTGATTGGTTTCCCACCCCGGCATTGCGCAAGATGGCCTCCAAGTGTCTCGATGCGGCTGACAGCGGCATGACAGGATGGCAGGACATCATGCTTGTCCACTTCCCCGCCGATGCCGAACGCTTCGCCTTCATGGAATGTGTGGAGCAAGGCATACTTCCAGCGTCCCCCGCCGCATGCCAAGCATTGTCAGAACGCCTCCGGGCACTCCACGTCGCGCAGCAAACGCGCACACTCGGCAGCAAGATAGCGCAAGCGGTTGAGGCTGGCGACGATCCGGGCCGGTTTATCGAACAACTGGCAAAGCTCCGCGAGGAAGCGGCAAGCAATACCGGCCTGCTTGCCATGGCCTATGCCATGCGATTCGATCCGCAGGCAAAGCCACCAGCCGATGAATGCACCATGGCGCTAGGTGATGCTCCCATCACGGCGCGCGGCAATCTAACCGTGGTGCAAGGCAAATCCAAAGTCGGCAAGTCCGCCGTGGTTTCATCCCTCCTTGGCGCGGCGCTCCGCGGGCAAAAGATGTTTGAGAAGTTTGACACGCTCGGCATCGAATGGACACCGCAGCAAGAGGCGGAGGTGATCCTTCACTTCGACACAGAGCAAAGCCCCCATGATTTCTACATACTGGTAGCGCGGGCATACCGGCGCAGCGCAACCCCGAAGTCCCTCGACCGTCTGTTATCCGTGCCGCTCGTGCGCTTCTCACGCAAAGACCGTCTCGCCATCGTGGAACAGATGATACAGAAGGAACACGAGAAGCACGGCAGGGTTGACCTCGTGGTTATTGACGGCGTGGCGGACCTATGCGCCAGCCCGAACGACGAGGAAGAAGCCTTGGCGCTTGTCGCTCACCTCATGGCGCTTTGCCACAAGTTCAACACTTCAATCGTCTGCATCCTCCACGAGAACCCCGGCACGGACCAAGGCAAGACGCGCGGGCACCTCGGCAGCGAGTTGAACCGCAAGGCGTTTGCAAACCTCCGCATCGACAAGGACGAAGAGGGGATTTCAACCTTGTGGGGAACGGACATGCGCAAAAAGGATATTCCGAAGTCTCAAGGAACCTGTTTTCAATACAGCGACGAAGAACAGATGCACGTCACGGTGGGCAAGGCTGGCGCTATCATGGCGGAGCGCAACGCGGAGAAGTCCCAGCGTCTCAAATCCGCCCGTGATGAAAAAGACCTTGAAAAGCTGGATCGCATCTATGAGGCGGGCGAGCCGTTGGATTACACCACGCTTGTTGACTCGATTTGCGAAGAGTTCGCAATCAAGGATCGTGGTGCGAAAGTCCGCGTTGCAAAATGGCGGGCGGATAGCGTCATTGAAAAGCTGGATGATGGCCGATACGCCCTCAAAAAATAAACCCCGGCGCGCACAAGGCGGGCCGGGGCGCGCCCCTCAATCAGTCGGGCACCCTCGCCAATCGTCCCCAGCGTGCATTGCCTCCGCCGCCATGCGGGCAAGGTTGCGCGTGCGATAGGTCACGCCGCCCGGCACGAGCACAAATCGCCCGTCCCTCCGCTCGATCCGATATGGCTTCGTGCTTGGCCTGCCGCCCCGCCGCCCGTTCGCTCTCACCGCTTCCGCTTTCGCCTCGCTCTTCACGCGTCCGCCTTTCCGGCCAAGCATCGCAGCGGCTTTCTTGATTGGGTCATTCATGGGTTGCTCCTTTCCTCATGGCTATCCGGGTTTCCCCGACCTCGCCCCCCATCCACCTGTCAGGCTCGCGCGCGGTTTGCAAGGCCGTTTCAATCCTGGCCTCACTGTCCGCCCCGTGGATCGTGTCCAGCCAGCGGCCAAGGGAGGAATCCCACGACTGCACCACAAAGCGGCGAGCGTGCGCGTGGTTGGAAAGCGGGTAGTTCATCCCTCGCCTCCTTTCGCTCCGGTGATGGCGGCGCGGATCATTTTAAGCGCGATCTTCAAATCCCGCTTTGCAGACCCGTCAGCCAATTCGCTTTGCGCCTCATAGACATGAGCTTCAGCCGCAACAAGGGCATCAAGCAACTCCGGCGCGGCACAGAAAAGCGCGGCGTTCGCCTTCATCGTTTCCGCCGTGCTGGGTGATCCTTTCCGCATGTCCCCGCCGCCATAAGGCGAGGTTGAAACGTCAGGGAACGAGCAAACAACCCGGCTTAGTCCGTCAAATATAGCGTTCGGCGTGCCGTCTTTTTTCCGCCCGTAGGTGAGTTGGATGGAGTTCATGCGTCCCCCCCTTCAACCTTGGTAATAACAAGGAAATCTTTTTCGCTCCATAAAATGTGATGTGCTTTCAGTTGCTCCGCAAAAGCGCGGGCTTCCTCGATGTTGGAAAATCGGCGCTTGATTCGTTTCGTGCCCAAGCGGGCTTCAAGTGTGTATGGTTTCATCTTCTCAGTTTTCTACGGTTTGTGGTTCATGTCTAAACGTCCATCCGCGATACTCGCGGCGCGCCGCGGCTGCGGCTTCAATCTCACTCGCCCAAAATGGCTCTTGATTCCCGAAGCGCCAAGGAGCGCCAATCGTCCGCTCATTCGTGTGAAACAGCGTGGCCTCGCTCCGGTCTTTGGTCATCGGTCCATAGGCTTCATAAAACTCCTCCCCCGTGGGGGAAATCAGGATTGTTATGTGTCGGTTCATGTTCATTCCTTTCAGTCGATGTTGTTGGAAGCCAGCCACGACGGGTAATCCCCATCGTGAAGCGGGCAGTATGGCGGCACAGGGCCGTTGCATTTACCGAAATTGCACGGGCAATCCAGTTCCTTGACGAGTTCCCCTGCCGTCCATGTCCATTGCCCGCGCAGGTTTGCAAACTCATACGGGGTGCAATCCACAATCACGGCCACCGCATCAGCGGCAGGCTCGTGAGGGTTGCGGTCAAAACGATCAGGCAAAACAACCTGCGTGTTGGGGGCGAGTCCGCGGAGATAGGCAATCGCGGATTCCTTGGTTGTAAGGTCAACGCAATCCGCCAATCGCCAGCCCTTGCCGCTCGTGAGATTGGCCACAAGCTCAGCCTGCTTCTCCGCATGGTCAGGATCGCCGATCAGGGTGATGGGGAAATGGCGCGCGCTCATGCCATGCTCCTTTCCACCCGTGAGAGCACGGAGCGCAGGCGGTTCGCAAACTCGCCCACCGTTTCAACCTTCCACTCGCCTTTTGTCAGCCATTCGCTGTGATAGTGCTCAGGACGGGAATAGACGGCCTCGACGCGAAAGGCGCGGATCAGGCGCAGCATGCTGGCGATTTCATCCGCCGCATAGCCTTCGTCCGCCTTCATCACCGCAAGGCGCTTGTGGACGCCCCGCAGCGATGTCACGGCATCAATGTAGTCTTGCACGTCGTCAGACTCAACCTCACGCCCGCGCCACAGGCTCAAAACCTTGCCGTCATCACAGCGAAACGCGCGAATGCTGAATCCGCCCGTGTCGCCATTCACACGCTCTTCATGGTATGGATTCGACCAGTTGCGCGGCTTCCCATCCTCGCCCACCTTGGCGACAATGGCGCGGAACACGTCAGGGACATTCCCCCGCGCATCACACGGGGCTTTCAATTCTTCAATCATCAGGATTCTAGTTTTATGGGTAGTCTTCATGTTTCGTTGGGGTTGTGGCGGGGGATCGAACCCCGCCGGGTTGGTTGGTCACTTCGTCACGGTCGGGCACTTGCGGTTCTCCCACTTGTCCGACCACGCGGAAAGAATGCTGTCCATCGCATCCGGAATGTCGGATCGATAGGTGTAATCCGCCACGAGTTCAAAAGGCTCGTTTCCAAGCACGAGAAACAGCGTGTAGCGTTCCTCTCCCTTGGCGAGCCTCAGCCATCCCTCGTCACACGCTGTCAGATTCTCCACAGCAAGCTTCTTGGCTTTGGATGGTTCGAGGTGCGCAAGGTGATCCCGCTCTTCCCCATTGTCAGCGTAGCGCAGGACATAGCCCGCGCGCTGCAAATGGTTCACAAGGCTCGATACAACGGGTTTCCAATTCAGGTAGGTTCTCATTTTGTTGGTTGGGGTTGGGGTTCTGGTTGGTTTCTCAGATGCTCAAAAGGCGGGATTGCGATCCATTGCGGAATCCGCGATAAATCGGTGTCTTGCTGTCCCGGCGGCGCGCATCCATCGCTGCCCCGCGAATCGTCGTGAACGGACCATAAGCCGAGCAATAGCCCACCATGGGGCACACAGTTTCCGAATCCGGAGAGTCGGCGGAATAGGCACGGAAGAAACCGGACTTTTCAGCGTGCCAGTCTTCCATGATTACGATGCAGGGGGTGGTTGTGGTGTCGGTGTTTGCTTTCATTGCGGCGTCAAGATACCAAACCGCTTTGGTTTGCCAAGAACTATTTTCATCCAATTTTCCACTGTTCACACGAACAAAGTGCAAAGGTGCAAAACCTAGTGCAAAACATAGTGCAAAATGCACTCACTGGTGCATGTTCATAAGTGCAGTAGTGCAAAGGTGCAAAATGGCCCCTTGTGAAACAAGGGCCAATGCACTTTGCACTTTGCACTATGCACCAAACACAAAAATTCACTTCTAACAGCCAAGTGCAAACTTTGCACCTTGACGAAACGTGAACCCCGTCAACCATCCCTCCCATGTCCAAACCCAAAACATCCGCCAACTCCAACATCCCCGAAGGCTTCAAGGTCCGAATCTTCCTCCCCGGTGCCGTCATCCACGTTCTCACGGCGTCTGAGCCTCAAATCATCCGCGACGAGCAAGATCGAATCATATCCGCCCACCTCGACATCATCCCCAACACCGAGCACGGCGATTCCATCGGATTCATCGACTGGTCCGCCGTCATCGCCGTCTCTTGGCGTCAAACGAACGTTTGAGGTTTCAGCCGTGGCGGTGGGGGGTGGCCGACTACAAGCAAGCATCGGTTACGCATACGCGCGCAGAATTTGCTCTTGCAAAAAATTCGCTCCTGCAAACAAGTTGCGTCATGGATGCCGTTGCAATCGTGAACGCAGAATTACCCAAAGGCCGCAGACCGCTGACGAGCCTTGCCAATCCCGGCGACCTTTCCCCGAAGGTCTTGAGCATCCTCACCGAGAAGGTCCCGCCCGCCGAGGTGGCCGATGCGATTGGCGACATGATACGAGCCAAGCGAGTGACGAAGAACGGCGTGGAGGTGGATGGGCGGCAGCGTGAGGCTGGCGTGAAGCTGTGGCTGGCCTATGCCGTGGGCCTGCCGGTTCAACGCGTGGAAAGCGTCAACGTCAACCTCGACGCGGAATCCGGTGTTGGGTTGCGCGAACGCTTGGCGAAATCCCCCGCGCTCCGGGCGGCATTGCGAAAGGAGCTAGATGCCGCTGACTCGGTGGAGGTGGAAAGCGTGGCAGAAAAAGGAGTGTAGCAAAATAAACGGTTGTCGCATGGGTTTCGCGCGGATTTTCGGCTTTCGATTCGTGCTCCTGTAATCCTCCGTTATTTTTGCCACGTTCGGATTGACGAAACGTGGGGATGGGCGAGAATGTGGCGACATGAAAGCAATCCAACAAATCCCCGTTGCCATCCTCGCCCGCGTCTCAACCTCCAAGCAGGACAACGATAGGCAAGTGCACGAGTTGACCGAGCATGCCGAGCGCTCAGGCTGGCGCGTGGTCGAAGTGATCCGCGAGCAAGTGAGCGGCGCGAGCAAGACAAGGCCGGATGTTGTGCGCGCCAAGGAACTCGCCAAGGCTGGCACAATCCGAAAGGTGCTCGTGCATGAGATTTCCCGCCTTGGCCGTCGTCCGGCCCTTGTGCATGAGGTTGTGGAAAGCCTTCACGAGTCAGGCGCGAGCCTTTACTGGCACTCACAGCGCATTGAAACGCTTTTGCCGGATGGCAGGCGCAATCCCGCGGCAGGCATCATGCTTGCGGTGATGGCGGAAATGGCGCAGGCGGAGAGGGAAACGCTCATCGAGCGCACGCGCTCCGGGTTGGCAGAGGCGCGGAGAAAGGGCCGGGTGCTTGGCCGTCCGAAAGGCAGCACGCTGGACGCTGCGGAGCTTGTGGCGCGGCATCCCGACATCGCGCGGCACCTGCGGGCCGGTCATTCGATTCGCCACGCTGCGGCGATCACAGGCAAGAGCACGGGCACGGTGCAGGCGGTGAAACGGGCGATGGAGAAACAGTCTTGACGAAACGTGAAGGCTGGAAACAACGCCAGCCATGGACATCACCGACCGCAGGACCGATCCGCTACCCGCCGCAGGCAAGCTCCGCCTCGTGAATGACGAGGGGAAAGCCCGCATCCTCGACAGCAACGGGAAACGCGCGCGGTTGAGGGCGGAGGCTGGAATCCCCCTGCATGCGGTTGCGGCGACGGCTACGCTTGACCCGACCGGCACAAACAACAGCGTGCTTTACACCGCCAAGGTTGCAGGCGCGGCGGGAAATGCCATTTCGGTGCAATACGCGATCAGCGGTGCGGGAAGCGCGGTGTTGTCGGTTGCCGTGAACGGCACGGCGATCCTTGTGACGGCGGGCAGCGCAACGGTGGCATCGGCGGTCATTACGGCGGTCAACGCTGACGCTGCGGCATCGGCCCTTGTGACCGCGGCGGCATCGGGCACGGTGACGGGTGCGATTGCGGCGGTTGCGCAGACCTACCTTGCCAATGGTGAGGATGCCACGGAAGGGGTGTATGGTGACATGCTTTTGACGGAAACCGGATACTTGTGCATAGCGTTTGCCGATGTGAAGAAATCCAGCACGAGCGGATGGCGAGCGGTTGAAGTTCCTACTGTCTAACAATTCTCCCGCAGTCGCATGCGGGCCGTGCGGTTAATGGGTTTTCCGCGCGGATTCATGTCTCACCTCGGCCCGGCGGGGTATGCGACACCGGGAAACTTTGCATGGAAGGACTCGACACGATCTTGCGGGAGGCTACGCGCTGGGATGTTGCGGCGTGGTTTGAGGGGTTTGGGAAGATACGTCGGAAGGGTGGGGAGTTGGTGAGTCCGCGGGCGAACGTGTATCAGCATCGAATCAGCGAGGTGTTGCGTGAGGCGCATGAGCGGGGGAGGCCAGCGAGGCTGGTGTGTTTGAAACCGCGGCAGAAGGGCAGCTCGACATTCAGTGTTGCGGCGCTGTATCGGCGGATGATGGCGAAGCCGGGTGCTGGGTTGATTGCGGGTGGCGCGCATTTCCAAGGTGCGAACCTGTTCAAGATTCTCAAGACCTACACGGAGAATGACGGGTTGGATGGTGATGCGTGCAAGGTGATGGACACGTCGGCGCGGTTTCGGAATGGATCGAGCATTGAGCGGATCACGTTGGCGAACAGCAATGCGGGCCGGTCGGGGACGTTTCAGGCGATGGTGTTGACGGAGGTGGCGTATTTGTCGGAGGAAGGGGTTGCGAATGCGGACGAGGTGTTAAACGGGTTGGTGAAGTGTGTTCCGTATGAGCCGGACACGTTCATTATTCAGGAGAGCACGGCGAAGGGTGCGAGCGGGAGCTTCTATGATCTATGGCGTGGAGGGATTGAGTTTGACGAGTTCATGGCCGGGAAGAACGGCTATGTGAAGGTGTTTGCGGCGTGGTATGAGTTTGAGGATTCGCGGTTGTTGCCGGATGGTGAGGGGATAGGCGGATGGGATGATTTGACGGATCAGGAGCGGAGGTTGGCGGAGAAGTGGAATTTGGACTTGGAGCAGGTTGCGTGGATGCGGTGGGCGATACGGGAGGAGTGCAAGGGGGACTTTGACAAGTTCTGTCAGGACTACCCGTTTGATCCGGAGACGGCGTTCCTAAAGTCGGGTCGTGGTCGGTTCAGCATTGAGGGGTTGGAGTATCAGGAGAAGCGGTCGCGTGAGTGCAAGCGTGAGCATGGGGCGTTGGAATACAACGAGCGTGCGGACTCGGTGCAATGGGTTCCGATGAATGAGGGAGAGGCGCGGAGTGTTCGGTGGGAGACGCCGCGTGTCGGTTGCCGGTATTTGGTTGCGGTTGACCCTATGACGGGAGCATCGCAGACGGGTGGTGATGATCCGGACTCGCATGGTGTGTTTGTGTTGCGGCAGGGTTATCTGGACCGTGGCGAGTGGGTTGAGCCTGCGGTTGTGATGCGCAACATGCTGGTTGCGGATGGTGTTCGGTTCGGGTGCTGGTGGGACATTGACGTGTTGGAGGAAGAGGTGTGGAGGATGGCGAGGTATTGGCAGGCCATCATTGTTCCGGAGATGAACATGGATCGAGGGTTGGTGGAGTTGTTGAAGTTGAGGGGGGACGTGGACATTTATCAGCGTGAGATTTTCAACCGGCGGGAAATGACGCGGACGAAGGCGTTGGGATGGGTGACGGACATCCGGACGCGTCCGATGGTGATTGAGGGGTTGGCGCGTGCTGTTAGAGAGGCGGGGCGAGGTGGGTCGGGTGAGGGGATTGAGATACGCTGTCCGTGGGCGCTGGCGCAGATGCGGAATTTTGTTGTGAAGCCGAACGGGAAGGCTGAGGCGGGGCCGGGATGGCATGATGATGATGTGCTGGCGTTGGCGATTGGTGTTGCGACGTTGGAGATGGCGGTTCCGTGGCAGGAGCGTGAGCGGATGTATGGTGGGCGGAAGTTTTTGGTGGGTGGACGCAAGGCTGCGGGGCAATGGGATTGACACGCCCCCACGAGACGCAAAGGATGGTTTTGCCAGTGAGCATCGCGGGTTGACGCGAGTATCAGGCGCGATTGAGTCCAAAGGGCTGTGACACGGCCAGCCACGGTTGCGCAAGGTTGCCTCCCACAAAAACAAGGGGGGCGGATGGGCAAGGTCGGTTCATGGCTGACAATCCTTCCCACTGGAAATCTTGACAAAACGTGGGGGCCGTGAACAACGCGGGCATGAGCGAGATCATTCCTGTGTTGGAGCTTGGAAAAGCGCGTGCGAAAGAAGCGTTTTTGGCTGGGAGCGGGAGGGTGATTAACCCGAGTCGGAATGCTGACACGAGGCAGGTCCGGTATCGGATGGGTCGCCACCGCGGGAAAACGCCGGATCAGGTTGACTCGGAGTTCGAGCGGTTGTGGGGGAGTGTGAATCCGAAGGTGCGGGAGAAGTATGCGAAGATGGCGGGTCCGCAGACGAGTTCCGGGTATGGTGCGAAGGTTGAGAAGCCGGAGATGAAGAAGGTTCCGCTTGCTCCGGTGCCGCGCCCCGAGGCGAAGCCAGATGCTGCAAAAGTTCCGACGTTTGATGATTTGACGAAGGTTGACCATTCGGCGCTGACTCCTGACGGGATGCGTCATTCGATTGGCGATGGAGCGGCGAGCGCGCCGGTATCTTTGCCGAAGATGCCTGATGCCGTGACCGGCACGCCTGAAGAATGGAAGGCATACAACGATCAAATGGCAAAGTTGAACCCGTCAACGCCGTTTCTCAAAACTCCAATGGGCAAGCTCGTCGCACCGATTGTTGACCCTGACACGATCCACAACACTGATTCGGCTGGCAATCGGATCGACAAGCCGGGTTCGGTGAAGCCAACCGCGGCGACTCCGGTTGCGACGGTTGAAAAGCCGGGAGCATTTGCGGGAGCGAAGCGCCGTGGGGGAGCTTCCCCAAGCGCGCAGCAAGGTCGGATTTCAAGCGGGGCGAGTCCGTCCGCGCCGCCCGCGGTTCGTGATGCGGCGGCTGACGTGGCGGACAAGCCGTGGCAGAATGTTGCGGGTCAGCCAGCGCAAACGCCTGTTCCGCGCCCGATGCCGGACCAAAAGACGTCATCGGTGACCCCGGCGGAGCGCGCCCGTCCAACAATGTCGGAGACTCCGGCGGGCATGGAGTTGGTCGGGATGAAGGGTGGAGTTCCGCAGTATGAGTCAATTGGCAGCGTGTATGGTGAAAGCCCGCGCAAGGCTGATGCGCCTCCGCTTGGAAATGTTGGTCCGGTGCGCGCTGAAAGGACGGCGAATGACATTCGGGCGGACTATCAGAATCGGAACCAGACGCCTGCCAACCGCGCCGGAGCGGACAATGCGATGCGATCACAAGGCATGGTTATCCCTGCCACTCCGCAAACTCCGGTAACACGCGGCCCGGCCAGCCAGCCAGCCCCGGCCTACCAGTCGCCCACGGAAAAGGGAGGCGCGTTCAGCCGCGAGCGATACGCCAAGACCGCTGCGGCGCAGCAGGAGGGTTGGGACAAGAAAGCGATCCGTGATGGCACCGCAAGTCAGGCCACCAAAGATAAATGGTCTGACTACTCCAAAGAACGTGAGGCCGGTGTTGCGATGGACAAAGAGATCAACAAAGGCAAGCCCTACGGCGGAGCGGCCCCGGTTGTCGGTGGCGTAGGTAGCACTCCGAACAGCAAGGTTGTCGGGATTCGTCCCGGTTCTGCTTTTCCGATCCGCAAGCCGCGGTTTGCGATGGCTCGATGATTTTTCACAGACGGGCCGCGATGGCGGCGAACGAAACGACGGGTGGATACCCGCAACCTCAACCTTATGAAATCAGATGGATGACAGCATGTTTCGCCAAAAGGGCGCGGGAGTCCCGCGTGGAAATGAATCGGTCGCGGAGGATGCCGTTCCGAGTGAACTCAGCGGGGGTGAGGTTCGTGTTCCGATATGGAAGTCGTTTGTTGGAAACAAGGATTTCCAAGAGCGGCAGGCTGGCGCGATAGCGGCGGAAAAGAGCCTGATGGCTTCCGCCGGGCGCGGCGGCGTGCGGTGGGGTGGTGACAACGGGCGGTTGTTTCGGAAGGCTGGCAGTTCGATTGAGGAATTTGACGCCGAGCAGTTGGCGGAAGACCCGGAAGCCGGGCCGTTTGCGCGCAAGAGCCTGTTTGACCGTGAGCGCCGGAGTGCGGCGGCGGAATATGATGGGTATGATTTGAAGCTCCAAGACCCGGCTTTCAAGGCGCGCGGTCTGACGGAAAAAGACCGTCAAGAGCGGCAGTTTGAGTTTGAGGCGTTGCCGGATACGGACCCGCGCAAGGCGCAGGCCAAGGCGGCGATTGACGCGGACGACCAGTATCGCGCGGAGAAGGCGGAGATTGAGCAACGGAAGTATAACGCGAAAGTTCGCGCCACGCAGCTTGGCAACATTGACCCGGATACATGGTGGGCGAATCGCGCCACCATCGGGCAGGCACGCAAGCCCGCGCCGGTCGAGCAGGCGCAAGCGGCTCGTGGTGAGGCGAGGGCGGCGGATGATTCCGCGATGGGCCGGGAGAAAGAGCTTGATGCGGAGTTGATGAGCGGAGTGAGCGCCGCGCGGCTTGCGCAGATCAAAGCGGAGAAGGCGGAAATCGCACAAGCGCGCTCGCTGGCCGGTGAGCAGCAGGTTGAGGCGGACATGGCGGTTGATGGCGTCCGGCAGGAAGCGCAGGCCAAGGTTGACCAGTCTGTTGCGGAGCGTGGTTTTTGGGCTGACACCATTGCGGCGCTCAAGCGCGGCTATGCGGGTGCGGCGCAATCGGCAAACATCCTTCAGGGAGCAACTGACGCGGAGAACGCGCAAGATATTGCGGACTACGAGAAAATGAAGCAGGCCAACCCGGCTTCCACGGAGTTTCAGGAATTTCTCAATGCCAAGGGCTTTGCGGAGTCCGCCGCGGCATTCATCAAAAACCCCATCAGCATTGTTTCTGAGGTCATCGCGGAGAGCGCGGCGCAAATGGTTCCATCCATCGCGCTTGGGTTTGCTGGCGGGTCGGCTGGCGGTGCGTTGGCGTCCGCTCCCACGGCTGGAACCGCGGCCCCGGCGACGGTCCCGATTGGCGCGGTGGTTGGCAGCGCCATTGGCGCGGGCACCGGCTCATATTTGGCGGAGTATGGCAACGCCATGCTTCAATCCATGCAGGAGGCAGGCATGGACGCGGCTGACCCGAAGTCGATCCAAGCATTTTTCGGTGATGAGCAAAAACTTGCCGCCGCCAAGGAGTTTGCGGTGAAGCGCGGCATTCCGATTGCGATTTTTGACGCGGTTTCGATGGGCCTTGCCGGTAAGTTTATGAAGCCGGTCCAAGTTGCTGCCAAGGGCGGCGCGAAAGTGACGGCTGGGCAGGTTCTCAAGGCCAGCGGCAAGGAATTGGCCGCGCAGGCTGCGGCGGGTGCTGGCGGTGAGGCCGCGGCGCAGTTGGCGAGCACGGGCGAGATTTCAGAGGGCAAGGCCATCTTCTTGGAAGGCATTGCGGAAGTCGGATTTGCGCCGTTGGAAGTGGCGAGCAACTTGCGGGAGTTCGGCGGCGCTGCACCGGGCAGCAAGGAAGCGGATTTGATGGAGCAAACGACAACCGCGCTGACCGCGATTGACCCGGAAGCTGCCCCACCGACACCGCAGGAGATTGGGAATGCCGCTTTCATCACCGGACAGGGTGCCGGGGTTGAAGGACTGGCGGAAAGCGTGGTGATCGAGCGGGAGCTTGCCGGGATTGACGCGGAGGATACGGCGGCTGTTGCGGCAGCGGATCAAGCGGTTTTGGATGCCAAGGCCACGGGTGACGCGGCGACGATCAAAGCGGCGGAGACGGCGCGTGAGTCGGTGATTGGAGGCCGCGCGCATCTTGTTCGCGCCGTGCTCAAGATAGCCTCCGGGCGGGACATTTCCACGCTGACGGACAACGAGCTTCGATCCATTGGCTACAAGGCGGACAAGGAAAAGCCGGGCGAGTATGTGGAGTTGGATGCGGATGAAGCCAAGGCGGCGGGCATCACAAAGCCGATGGTGCGCCGTGGCGCGGATGAGTCGGTTGTGATTACTGACGAGGCGCTGAAACGGGTCGAGGGCATTTTGCCGCGTGCTCGTGCCCGTGTGAAAATGGGCGAGACTGAGGCGCTGGACAAGGCGCAGCAACGCGCCAACACACCGGAATGGGAGGTGGACACTTCCGCCGGGCCGGTGCGCGTGAAAGCCACGTCCCCGGAGGATGCGGAGCGCATTGCGGCGGAGACTTCTCCGCTTGGGCAGACGGTTCGCCCCGGCAGCGCCAAACAGGTTTCTCCGTCGCCCGGAAGTGATTCGGGCAATGCTCCGGGGGGGGCTTCGCCTGTGAACCCGGCGGCGGGGAATCAATCATCCAATGAAACAGGCCAGCCACAAACGCCGCCGGGAGCGGCCAATCAGCAAACGGGAAGCGCGGGAAATCCAGCGGGAGCTTCGGGAGGAACTGCGAGTAATGCAGGAGGCGCGCAAGGTGCCGCCGGGCAGGGAAATGCGGTTCCGGGGGCAGGAAAATGGTCAATCGTAGATTCTGACGGAAACTACAAATCGACGTATGACACGCAAAAGGATGCCGAAGCCGCCGCTGAGTATTTGAACGGCGCGGACAAATCGGGGAAAACTTATTCTGTTCGCCCTGCCACCGCGGAGGAATCCGGCGGAGCTTCATCAACAGGAGGAAAAGCCGCACCGGGCACCAAAGCTTTAGCCGCGGCTCGCAAGCGCATTGAGCAGATTAAGAGCAAGAACAAACGTCTCGCGGATGCCATTATTGAGACACAAGACCCATCAATGTGGGCGATGATGTCCGAGGACGGGAAAAGCATTTACCTGAACGTCGAACGCATCATCAAGCGCGCCTTGGAGATTGGAATGAGCGAGGCGCAGGCCGCGCAATACTTCGCCCGCGTGCTCGATGAGGAAATCCGGCACATGGCGCACAATGATTCGGCGCGGAATCAGTATGCCAAAATCGCCAAGGAAGCCGGTATTCACTTCGATGAAAAAGCCTTTGAAAACTGGCGCGAGCAGCATTACGGCGAAATCTGGCAAAACGATTTTGTTGCCCCCGGCAAGGACAAGATCATCCGTGACCTTTACTCGCGGGACACGACAAAGGGGAAAACCCACAACTTTGATTCCCTTCCAGCATGGAAGAAGGCGTTTGAGGGAATCCGCGCGTTGAGTCAGGGAGATAAAGTCACCGAAGGCAGCAAACTATGGACTAACATCAGAGACACGCTCCGGCAGGCGATTGAGGCCGCGCTTGCGGCACTCAAAGAGTTCATCGACATCGCCTCACCCACTCTCAAGACAGAAATTCAGAATCTCGAAAATGCACTCAAGCAACTCAATAAACCACGCGGAGGAACTTCAAAAGCTGGTGGCAAAAAGCCCGCTTCCGGCCAAGCGGGTGCTGGAACTGGCGGGGCGGCCCCACAAGGCGGCGATAGCAGCCCTGACAGCAATGGCGGGACTCAGCCGCCACCAAGCGACGGCGCTGGTGCACCATTATCAGTCGGCGCGCGGGTGAGCTTTGTCTCGTCAAGCCCGGTGCTTGGCGATATGGCCGGTCAGCGGATTGAGGGGACCATTGCCATCTTGCAGAACGGCATGGCGCGCGTGCGGCCTGATTTCGACCCGTCGATTTCGGTCGCGGTGCCGGTAGATGAGTTGACGGTGGAGCAGGCGGCAAAACCGCAGGCTAAACCTGCTTCCAACGAGGTTGGCCGCAACAAAAACGGCGATCAGATTTTCACCGATGCGAACGGCGTGCGGTATCTTGAGGAAAACGGCTTCCGGATCAACCAGCCGGTTGACATGCGCCCGACGCGCGACGGTGTTGAATCCGTCCCGGTTTCGCCGCAGGAAATGTTCGACCGCGGCAATCTCCGGTTCCTGACCGAGACAGAGGTTGAGCAGATGCGCGCGGCCAAGGCGGCTGGCGGCAAGGATACCGAGTGGGAAGTTGCCAACATGGAACTTCTGTCGGAGGACCGCGCACGGATCAATGCGGCGCTGGTTGGGGATGAATCAGTGGTGAACGCGATTCGCAACAGCGACCCGCAGAACGCGCGCATTCAGATCACAAGCCGGGTTCGCGCAATCCTCGCAAAATGGCTCAACGCCCGTGAGATTGATCCGAAGTCCTACACCTATTTCAGCCGCATGGCTGACAACCCGGTGTGGATTGATTCGGTGTTCAAGTCGGTCGGGAAAGAGATTTCCGCGGGCACTCCGCAACAAACACCAACCCCGCCAACCAATGAAAAAGAAGGCCAAGGGCAAGGGCAAGCCGAAGGGCAAATGCTGACACCCCCGCCGTCCGGGGATAAATCCCCGGCGGCGCTCACCCCGGAAGAAGAACAGGCGAAGAAAGACCTGTTTGATGCTTTTGACGGTCTGGTAGATGGATTGGAAGCCGCCCCTCTGCCTGAACCGGAGTTCTACCGCGAGCGCCCGCCGACCGACCGCTTGCCGCAGATGCAGAAAGCGGCGCAATCGCTCATTTCCGCCGGGGTGGACACTCCCGGCAAGCTGGCCGAGTTCCTTGAGAAAGTCGCGCCGAACAAGCTCCGGCAGTTTTCGGAGTTCCTTTGGAGGCAGGTCAATTCCTTCCTCATGGGCGACACGGCGGCGGTGGATTGGAATGAAATCTACAACGCATCAACGAATCAGGATGCGACAATCAAAGTAGGCGATTGGGTCCGATTCAAGGATCGTCCGGATGAAGGTCCGTGGACGGTTTGGAGCAAGGACGGCGACCGTGTGAAGCTGGACAACAGCACGCGCAACCTTTCGTTCAACATCGACAACTTTGAGAAAGTCGATCCGCCGCAGGGGCAGGAGGAAGATGCCGATTTGAGAGATTCGATTCTTGGCCCTCCCATGGACGCGCCCGCCGAAGTGGTGCTTGATCGTCTCAAAAAACGCCTTCTCAAGCATGCCGAAGGCGGAAACATGGACCCGCACCAAATTGCCGGAACATGGTTTGAGATATTCTGGAATTTCAACGGTGATGGATACGCCACAATCCAAGGCCGAGGTCACAAGGTTTCCGCGAAAATATCCGATATTTTAAAGGGCAAAATTGGGGTTCAAGATTCAACGAATGAAGAATCCGCGCCGGAACCCGCCGCCGCCTATCGCCTTGCCTCCCAGCTTGCCGAGCGGATCAAACGCAAGGAAAAGACCAGCATTCAGGAACTCACCCGCATGGCGAGTGAGGTTTATGGAGGCAGGACCGGCGAAGGCTTCGACATCAAGACCGCTTATGACTCGGTGGAAATGGCAATCAACATCCTGATTGGAGAATCAGGCATGGAGGTCAACGTGACGCCGGAGCAGGCACGCCAGAACCTCGAAACCATCCGTGGCTGGCTAGAATACATCCCGACGCAGACGCGCCGCACGGGCGAAATGGATGCGATGCAACAATTTTCCACGCCACCCCATTTTTCCTACATCGCTTCATGGGTGGCGGCGGTTGGCAACAAGGACGTTGGATTTGAGCCGTCCGCCGGGCTTGGCGGGCTGGCCGCGTGGATGGCCCGCGCCGGGGCTGACGTTCGCCTCAACGAACTGAGTCCGCGCCGCCGTGAAATGCTCGACCAGATGCACATTGGCCCGCCCGCCACCGGGCATGATGCCGGAGTGCTTCACTCCCTGCTTTTGCCAGCGATCAACAACGGCAGTATGCCGCAGCCGACGATTGTGGTGATGAATCCGCCGTTTTCCAACAACGCGGCGGGCCGGAAAGACTTGCTGACCGGCGCGAAGCACATTGACGAAGCTCTCAAGCTCCTGCCTCCCGGCGGGCGCTTGGTTGCCATCGTGGGCGAGGGCATGGCGCTGGAAGCTCCGAAATACAAGCCGTGGTGGGATCGCATCCGCCGCGATTACAACGTCCGCGCCAACATCCATGTCGATGGCCGCGAATACGCCAAGTATGGCACGACCTTTTCCAACCGGATTCTCGTCATTGACAAGGTGCCCCCGACCGGCGAAAGTATCGTCGGAGGCGAGGTCACACGAATCGAGGATTTGATTCCACTTCTCGACCCGGTAAGAACAACCCGCCCGACTCCAAATGAAAACGCTGCAATACCCGGAAATCCATCGCCACCCAATCAACAAGGCGGCATCGCTCCGACTCCGCAAGGAGGGAATGGACCGCGCGGCACCCCAAGAACTCCCGGTTCTCGCACTGGCTCGGGAAGTGCTGGTCAAGGAGGATCAGGAGGACTCGGAAGCGGCAATAGCACTAACTCTGGTGGACAGGTCAATGGAGGAAGCAACGCAACTGATAGCGGAAGCGATAACACCGGAACAAATCCTGACGGACAACCTTCAGGACGTGGCGGACAGGATTCTAGCGGAACTGCTGCCAAGCTAGACACCGAGGTTGAGCGCGACGAGGCATCGGCTGAGCGCAATGTGGATGAAAACGAGGTTTTCACCGATTACACGCCGACGAAGTTCCGGCTGAAAGGATCACAGCCGCACCCGACCACGCTGGTTGAGAGTTCGGCCATGGCAACGACCGAGTTGCCAGCATCCACGGTCACGCTCAATCTTCCAAAGGAAGTCGTGACATCCGGCGAGCTTTCCGACGCGCAGCTTGAGGCCATTGCCTATGCGGTGCAGGCGCATGAGTCCGTGTTTGAAAACGGAGAGCGGCAGGGCTTTTTCATCGGTGATGGAACCGGCGTCGGCAAAGGCCGTGAAATTGCCGGGACCATCCTTCACAACTGGCGCGAAGGACGGCGCAAGGCTGTTTGGATCACAGAGAAAAAGGATTTGGTGAAAGATGCACGGCGCGACTTTGACGGCATCGGAGGCAAGGATGTTTCTGTGTATGACATGGCAAAAAACGTCCCAGCGCCACAAGGCGATGCGGTTGCGTTTTTGACGTATGACGGGTTGAAAGGAAATTTTGACGGCTTGACGCCAGATGGCGGAATCCGGAAATCTGACGCCAAAAAACCCGCTCGCATCCAAAACCTTCTCAACTGGCTTGGCGCGGATTTTGATGGGTTGATCGCTTTGGACGAAGTTCATAACGCGGGGAACGCGCTGGCGATCAGAGGCAGTCGTGGAACCAAGCAACCGTCACAAAAGGCCATTGCCGTAGTTGAGTTGCAAAAGGTGTTCCCGAAAGCTCGTTTCCTTTATGTTTCAGCCACCGGAGCGACCGAACCGAACAATCTGGCGTTTGCCTCGCGTCTTGGCATGTGGGGGCCGGGCAAGGCGTTCCGTGATGCCGTCAACTTCTACAATCAGATCAAATCCGCAGGCATTTCCGCCATGGAGATTGTCGCCCGCGACTTGAAAGCGATGGGTCTTTACGTTGCCCGCACGCTTTCCTTCAAAGGGCAGGATGGCGGCGAGTCGGTCACATTCACACGGCTTGAGCACAGCCTGACGCCAGATCAGGAAACCATTTACGGGAAAGCAGCGGAAGCATGGCAAACGATTTTCGCCAACATCGACCGCGCGCTTGCTGTGACAGGAGCAGCAAATAGCTCAAGGGCAAGAAACGCCGCCGCGTCCGCGTTTTGGGGATCGCAGCAACGGTTTTTCAACGGCTTGCTTACCGCAATGCAGATGCCTTCCGCGATTGCGGACATGAAGCAGAAGCTGGACGAAGGCGGGTCAATCGTAATCCAGTTGATAAATACCAACGAGGAAGCGTTGAACCGTGCAATCGCCCGCGCGCTTGCTGAAAATCCAACCAACCCGGATTACGAGAATGTGGACCTTTCCTCACGTCAGGACATTCTTGAGTTCATCCATAGCTCCTACCCTGTGAACCAATACGTTGAAGTTCCTAACGGAGTTGATTCGCAGGGGAATCCAAAAACTCAATGGGTTCTTCTCACAGATGAAGAGGGCAACGCAATTCCCAACCCGCAGGCTGTTGCCATGCGCGATGCCTTGCTTGATGAAATGGCAAGGCTCCCATTGCCCGATCCTCCGCTTGAGCAAATCATCAGGACGTTCGGCGCGGAAGCGGTTGCTGAAATCACCGGTAGGGACAGAAGGCTTATTGAAAAAACGGACGACCGAGGAAGCACCCGGAGAGTGGTTGAAAGACGCAACGATTCAAAACGCGAAAAAGAGAAAAACGATTTCCTCGACGGCAAGCGCCGTATCCTCATGTTTTCGGACAAAGGCGGAACCGGATTCTCCTATCACGCTGGGGCGAACTTCAAGAACCAGCAGAAACGCTATCAATACGTCGTGCAGGCTGGTTGGCGTGCGGACAAGGCAATTCAAGGGCTTGGCCGGACCCACCGCGCCGATCAGGTCAAGACTCCGGCATTCATCCTTGTTTCCACCAACGTCAGCGGGCACAAACGGTTCATTTCCACCATCGCGCGGCGCTTGCAACAGCTTGGCGCGCTGACCTCCGGCGAGCGCAAGACCACCGGGCAGGGCTTGTTTGATGACAGCGACAACATCGAGGATGCTTATGGTGACAGCGCCGTGACGAGGTTTTTCTTTGACCTGTTCCGCGGCGAGATTCCGGGGCTTGGATTTGACGACATCACAAGGAAACTTGGATTCCAAAAAACAACAATTGACCCGATAACTGGAGAAGAAGTCACAATCAACAAGCTCTTGGATGATGCGGGATTGCTGAATACAAGCAAGATTCCGGAACTTAGCCAGTTCCTAAACCGCATCCTCGCGCTGCCGATCCAAGAACAAAACTCGGTGTTCGACGCCTTCATGGAGCGCCGCGAGGTCTTTATCCGGGCGGCGAAAGAGTCCGGAAGCTATGACGCCGGGGTTGAAACCTTCAACGCGGACGAGCCGGAAGTCGTGGCGGATGAAGCGGTGTATCAAGACCCCAACTCGTCAGCGGCGACACGGCTGGTTGAAATCAAGTTCAAGCGGTTCTTCTCCTACAACGATTTCGATTTTGTCACCAGCCTTGCCAAGAATCCGAAATACGTCGTTTCCCGCGACGGAAAGCGTGTCTATGCGCTGGGTCAAACGGACTTGAACGTGACCATGGATGATGGTCGGGTGCTTCCCGGCTTCAAGCGGTTCACTCTCAAAAACGTCTCCATCGAGCCAAAGGAAAACTACACGACCGGCCCTCGCCCCGGAAAGGCCAAGGTTGGCGACCAGTTCACCCACAATGGCACGCAATGGGAGTTGATCGAAATTGACAGCGAGAACGGCAAAGCCCGGATTCGGGAGGTTGGCGTGGACCGGGAGAAACAGGCAATGCCGACCGGCGAGCTTCGTTCCCTCTACGAGCAAACCGGCAACGTGGTTGATGGCGTGAATGAGAACTCCCACTACGTTCCGGACTATTTCGAGTTGGATCAGGCCGAGGCGCAATCCGAGTGGAATCGCCTGCTTGCCGCCGAACCGAAGTTTGAGGAAAAGAACGCCACCTTCATTGTCGGATCGACGCTGCCAATCTGGCACCGCATCCCGTTTGCCAACAAGCAGGTCAAGCGGGTGAAGATGGATGACGGAAGCTCGTTCCTTGGAATGCTCGTGCCGGAGGACAAGGTGGACGACACCCGCGCCCAACTCGGTGCTTCCGCATCGGAAGTCACCCCGGCCAAGGCCCGCGCCGCCATCATCGAGCGCGGCGCGCGTGTGGAACTCTCAAACGGCTGGGTGATGAAACGCACCAATTCGGCTGGCGAGCAACGGATTGAGGTTGTCGGCGTGGATCACACGCAATGGGGAACCGGCACGGAACCGGCGTGGAACCGCTACGGCTACATCGAGCGGATCAACTTTGCCCCGCGCTACTTCCTCCGCACCGACCTCGACTCAATCGACAAGCTCTTGCGCTACGCGCCAGCGGTGCAGATTGTTGAAGGCCTCCAAGCCGCCGAACTCCCCGCCCTCCGCGCCGACTCGCCGGAGTGGAAGTCGATGAGCAAGGCACAGCGCGCGGAGTACCTTAAAAAAAAAGGCGGTTTGGAAGCCGCCCCACTCCCTGAAACCGACGCCAACATCGGGCGTCTCCGCAGCAAGATTCAAGGCGGGATGAACAAGCCGCTTCTTGATGAAGCTCGCCGCCAGCAGGCCGCGTTTGGCAACATCAGCACGCCGCGCCTTGCCAATCCGGGCAACACCGAGCGGAGCCGGGCGGAACAGGACATTGTGGATGCGCTCTATGAGCACGAGCGGCAGGTTCGCAAGGACCGCGACGTATTTGCCGAAGCGCGCCGCCGCGTGAACGACGACCCCAAGGGGGTTGAGGAAAAGCTGTTGCAGATTGCCGAGGGCAAGACGTTCGCCACCGACGACGCGGATCACGTCGCGTTTGCCATGCTCATCAACCAGCGCGCCGCCGAGGCGGGCAACGACTTGACGAAACATGAAGCCAACATGGCGCTACGCATGGCCTACCGTGCAATGCGCGCCGACACCGCCCGCGAGCTTCGCATCGGCTACGACAAGTTTATGAAGCCGGAGGAACGGGCGCGGAAGGCGATTGCCGACGCGATTTACACCCCGACGCTGGCGATTGAGAAACGCGCGGCGCAGTTGAATTTCAGCCCGGAGAAGCAACGGGAATACATCCGGCAGGCCGCGAGCGAGCGGTTGCAGACCATCGAGAAGGCGCTGAAAAAAATGGGCGTCACGCTGGACGAGATTCTTTCCGGCCAAGCGTTCCTCAGCCTGTCGCAAAACGCCATTCTCAAGCAGGCGCTCGCCGTGCGGACGGCGGAAGAGCGGATGGTGGTCAAGATGCTGCAAGCCAAGACGCCGCTTGAGCGCATCAAGAAAAAGACCGGGTTCACCGAGGAACGCATCGAGGGAATCCGCGCGATGCTCTACGAGGAACTGCTTGAAAAGGCCAAGGAGAAGGTCCGCGCGGGCATGAAGCTGGAAAACTTCAAGGATGCGATGAAAGGGCTGCAAGCCGCCCCACTTCCGGGCGCAGGGCTGACCGAAGAGCAGATTGAGGCGGAAGCGCGCCGGATCGTGGAAATCGGGTTTGGCATCCCGCGCGAGACGCCAAAGGCATCCGTCGCCAAGCCGAAGCGGATCAAGCCCAAGGCTGACACCGACCCGCATCAAGCCGACTGGACCCGCCCCGTGTTCACGGATGGTCTGAATGACTACGATTTCGACACCAAGGACCGGGCGGAGATTATGAAGCGGGTGGAGGCCATCCGTGGCATCGCCAGCGCCACCGGCAAGATCAACACGCTCACCGGCAAGAAGAAGGCGCAGGCGGAGGCGCTTTTGAAGGAGATTGACGCCATCCTTGCCAAGTATGGCACCGACTCGGAGAAAATCTTTGAGGCTGCAAAGCCGGTGGAGGAATACGCTTTCAACATCCACGACCGGGCGCACGTCGCCGCCATCGCCCGCGCGATCCAAGCGATTGACGCCGACATCGTGGACAAGGGACTTGAGTGGGTTTATTCATCCATCCTTTCCGGCATCCAGACGATGACGGTGAACGCCACCGCGGCAATCCCGGCGGCATGGGATATGACTGTGGGCCGCGGCTTTGAAATGGCGGTCAACGCCCTGTTCCGCGACAAATCTTCCTCCACGCCGAACGAGGTCAAATACATCCTCAAGGCCGCGCGCCCGGCGCTCGCCCGCGCCATGTCCAACGCATCCGCCACATGGGGCAGCGAGCTTCCCATGTTCGATGAGGATTTCTTGGGCAAGGCCGCGGACCTCGACAAGCTGTTTGACGGCCACGCGCCGAAGATTGGCGTGATTGGCGGCACCAAGGGCCGGATCATCCGCGTGCCGCTCCGCATCCTGCTTGCGACCGACGAGTTCAACCGCACGGCAATCGCGGTGGCGGAAGTGGGAGCGATGGCCTACCGGGTGGCGCAGGCGCAAGGACTCAAACCCGGAACGCCGGAGTTCGACAAGTTTCTCGCCAAGGAGGTCAACACAGCGGGCAGCTACTCCGCCAAGCTCGCCGCGGAAAAAGCCAGCAAGCTGATTTTCACCAACCCGCTGCCGGGGCAAACCAATCCCATCACGGACGAGCGCGCTCCCATCGAGGGGATTGGCGACGTGGTTGGCGCGGGCGCGGCTTTGCTCAACTCGCTTGTCACCACCAAGACCGACAACCTGTTTGCCAAGGCGTTGCTCGCCATTCTCCGCGTGAGCTTCTTCCCGTTCCAGCGCACGCCGTTCAACCTGATTCGCCGCGGCGTCCGCCACACGCTCAATCCCATCAGTTTGATCGACATTGCGGTGTTGATGACAAAGAACTCAATCACCGTTGATACCAACGGCAAAATCCGGTGGAAGTGGAATGCGCGTGGCCGCAACCCGGAAATCGTGGTTCGCCTCGCGCAGCAACTCCAAGGCGCGACTCTGCTTGCCGCCCTGATGTCGATGGCTGCCGGGGAGGGCGACGAGGACGATCAGGACAAGCCCATCCTCATCACCGGAAGCCAGCCGTTCACCCTGAAAGGCATGGCCGAGCGGGAAGCGCAAATGCGCTCAGGCCTTGGCCCCTACCGCATTTCCTTCCGCCGCAAGGATGGGTCCGAGCGGTTCGGATTCAACTATGGCAGGCTTGAGCCGCTCGCCACCACGCTTGGCACCACGATTGACTCCCTCAAGGCATACAAGCGCACGAATCGCGCCGGGGCTGATGGCGCGGGAGTTGCCTCTTCCGTCCTTGGCGGACTGGTGGCGCAGGCGCAGGACAAGACCTATCTGCAAGGATTTGCCGACTTGTTCAGTCTCGTCAACAACGCGCTCGAAAGCGATGAGAGTCTGAAAGACAACCGGAAGTTCCAGCAGTTCATGGCAAGCCGCGTGGCGATGGCGTTCCCGAACATCATCAAGCAACCGATCCGCGAGACCGACCCCATGTATCGCGCCCGCGCGGAGGACTTCATGCAGGAGCTTCTTTATCAGGCCGCGCCCTACGGCCAGAAGGAAGCCAAGGCCGATCCATACGGACGCTTGGCGGAAAAGACCGGCAATCCGGTGGGCCGCGTGTTTGACGTGACGGACGCGGGAACCGACCCGGTAAATCCCTACGACAAAGCGCTTCTCCGCTGGCGCGACTCCGGCCAAGGCAAGCCGTGGTTCCCCGCTCCGATTGTCAACGGCAGCTTCAAGAACAACCGCACCGGCAAGGAGCAGGACATGACGCAGGATCAGCTTGCCGAGTTCCGCAACATCGCCGGAAAGCGCGTCACCGCCATGCTCAAGCGCGAGGCCATCAACCTTGAAAGCCCGACCATCATCGACATCGAAAAAATCAAAGACGCTCATTCCAAAGCTCGCTCCGAGGCCAAGAAGATGATCGCCTACAAACATTCACGCTAACCCCAACGAAACGTAAAGGCCATGATCCAAGAACAAGTTGAGAGAATCATCGAACCGAAGGAAGGCGAGCAGCCGATACAGGACGACGGGCTTACCCCGTTGATGCCGTTTCCCACCTCCTACCTTCTCAACCGCGATCAGGAGGACGAGCTTGTGACCCACGCCATGCGGCGGCTGGAACAGCTTGAGCGGGAAACCGGGCGCGACGTGTGCGAAGGCGAGTGGTGGGGCAAGGATGCCCAAAACATCGAGATTCGTGACATGGAAGGCGTGGGCGGCGTGGAACAGACATGGATGGGCAAGCGCCACCTGTATGACCTCACCTACAAGAACGACGTTTCATGGCGCAGCCGTTTGCTTGGCGGAATTTTCGCCACGAGCAACCTCGTGGTGCCAGCCGTGCGCCGCGTGTGCCGCCAGATGATCGCCCGCGCGGTGAATTACTTTTTCGGGACCGATCCATGGTTTGCCATCTACCCGGTCGGGGCGCTCGACCGCGACCGCGCGGACAAGGCTGACCGCTACATCCGGTGGAAGATGGATCAGGCCAAGCTCAAGCGGAGCGAGGAACAGGGGATTGAGCGGGCGTTCATCATCGGTGAGGCCGTGGTGAAAACCTCATGGGCGAACCGGGCGCAGATTTACAAGACCCGCGCCCGCGTGCTCGTGGATGAAGTTGGCGCGGACATCCTTGGCGCGGATGGCGATTACATTCTTGAAGATGACCCATGGATTGCCGAGGCAATGGAAGACCCGGCCACCGGGGAAATGGTCCCGTCCGGCCAGATTGTCCTCAAGCGTGACGGCGCGACCCCGCAGCCGGAGCCGATGATTTTCACGGAAAAGGTAATCACCCGCCGCATCACCCACTACAAAGGCCCGGAGGCGAAGGTGATTCACTTCATGGATTTCCTTTGCCCGCTTGAAGCGGAAAGCATCCAGCAGGCGGATTGCGTGGTGCATCTTTACGACATGCCGCTGATGGACTTGGCGGACCAGTGGAAGAAGAGCATCGACGCGGGCGCAAGCGCGGAAGTGAAAGCGGAGTCAACCCGCCGCGCCATCGACTTGATTCGCACGCTTGCATCTTCCTCCGGCCAGCCAAAAAGCGCGCAGAACTCTGACAATGTGGATGAAACCACCGGCAACGGATCGCGCGACGAGCAGGTTCAGCCGGTCGTTGAAATCGCGGAGTTCCATCTCCGCTACGATTGCGACGGCGACGGCATCCTTGAGGATGTGATGCTCGTGGTGGACCGCCGCAGCCGTACGCCAATCTTCTACGATTACGAGGCCAATATCACCGCGGACGGCTTGCGTCCGTTCTCGGTGATCCGCGTGAACGAGGTTCCGGGCCGCTGGTATGGCATCGGTGCCATGGAAATGTTCAACACTTCCCAGCAGATTCTTGACCTCCTTATCAACCGTTGGAACTTCGCCAACTCGAAAGCCGCGCGCGTGGACTTCTGGAATCCGCACAACACGCTTGAGGGCCGCGCCAACCCGCACCTTGAGTTGAATTGGGGTGGCACCTACACCCCGGCCCCCGGCAAGACCGCCAAGGACTGCTTGGAAACCGTCTATCTGGAAAACAACACCGCCGACCAGATTCAGGAACTTGCTGAGTTCTTCATGCAGATGATGATGAATGAATCCGGAGTGATGAACGGCAACGACGGACAAACCGCCGGGCTGGAATCATCCAAACTCGCCACCGGAATCCGCAACATCGAGAAAAGCGGGCAGGAACTTTTCAGCCTCTACCTTGGACACCTTGAGCCGGGCGTGAGTGAGACGCTGACAAAGATGGTCAAGATGATGATGAGCCGCCTCGATGGCATGGAGGTCTATCGCTATTTCGAGGAAGGCGAGGGCGGCGAGGGCATGGGTGAGTTCCGCGAAATCAACCCCGGCGACATTTCCAACATGGAACTGGATACCCGTATCCTGCTTACCCGCTACCGCGGCGAGCAGATTCTTGAATCCTCCATCCGCGCATGGGAGATTGTGGAGAAATACTATGCCCAGCCGAGCATTGACGTGCAGATGCGGACGCAAAATATGGCAATCGACATCCTCAAGGCGCTGCAAGTTCCGAACGCGGACAAGGTGATCGAGCCGCTGCCGCTCCAAGCAATGCCCACCGGCCCGGTTGACGCCACCGGAACCGCGCAAGCCGTCGCTCCGAAACCACGTCAATCCACCCCCAACCTATGACAACCGACCAAAAGGCTGAACTGATGCGAACGGCTGAAAGGGCCGTTCAAGACATGGAGTTTCTTTCCAAGTGCGACGAGTTCAAGCGGTTCATGGATCACTTCCGCAATCGCTCGGACAAACTGGCGGATGAAATCCTCCATGGCGACATGCAGGATGATGAGCGGGAGAAGAAACGCCAGTTCCGGCTTGGAATCCTTGAGGTTCTACGCGGAATGAGCGAAATCCACGCGGCCAATTCCATCATCCTCCGCAATCAGGGTTAAGCTCCCGGCCCTCCGTTTGCAGGCGCTCCGGTGGCAGTATTCCATGCCGGATCGCCCGCGGAAGTTTGGTATGGAAACCACTCGGTTGCGGTGATGGTGAGAGATGCGGATATTGTGGGATAGCCAGCTAGTCCAGCGGCCCATGCTTTGATAGGGATTGGCGTCGGAGACGATGCAAGCACAAGGTCGGCGTCAAATTCCAAAGTATCCGAGGCAACAATACTATGCAATCTTGGATCCGAACATCCAGAGACAAATGGAACGGGCGGATCGTCGGTCCCGTCGGTTCTAAAGTCAAACCAACCCTGAAGCCAGAACTTTCCGTTTTCGTCTTCAAAAATCGGAACGTGGTCAAATGTTCCAATCCAGCCGGGGAAGCCCGGACCGATACGGATCGGTGCCAGCCTGGACTTCCACCATTCATGGCTGACATTTTCAAACCAAAACGATGCCTCTGTGTTTCCGTTTTCATCAGTCCGATGGGTCTTGAACACTTCCAATTCCGTGGGCAAACCCCATTCCGGTTTTTCAAGGCGCATCAATCCGCTTCCTGTTTTGGTTACAATCGTTGGAGCGCTATCGACCGCGGCTTCGATTTCCAGCGTCCAATCCAACTGCACTACGCGATAAAGAAGTTCCACCACCGCATGCAATGGCAACGGCCCAATGAGAAATCCGGTAGGGAACTCGAGCCCGGTTTGAAGATCGGCCAAGTCCTTCCTGATGGTCAGATAAGGCCATGGATATTTGCTCCTTGATGACCTGCTTCTCCATGTGATCCTTTGACTCATAGGCTGTCCTTGTGAACTGGCGATGATTCAAAAACCCGCACGGCGGCACCGTTTAACAATCCATGAGTGAGCATTTGCGCTGTGAAAGCCGCTTGTGACGCGGTTGCCGTGTCGTCCACCTCGTCCACCTTGCCAATCAAAAGCCGCGCCTTGTTTTGTTCTCCGGAATCATTAAAGCTGACTTCATTCGTGTTGGTCGATGCGGGCGAAATGGCGGAAAGCGTCCAGTTGCTTGGTTCCATGGCATCAATATCGCATTCAAGCACGATGAATTGCGCGCTTGAAAAGGTGTTCCATGCGTCAAACCCGGCTGCAACAATATCCGCCTCGCTGCCATTGGTCCCATCCGTGACAGAACTGCCCTCATAACCCACCAGCCATTCATGGATGCCCTCAACCGTTCGGACGAAAAGCTTGAACGGGTGATTGAAAACTCCGGCTACCTCGTCCGCAGGAACAGCCCCAAGCGTCATTGCCGGAACCATCCATTGATTGTTGAACCCGGTGATGCCGGATGGCGTTTGCACCACTTGGCGTTCAGCCCCGCGCAGGAGATTGACAATCGTGGCAAGCTCCCGCTCAAGAGCCGCTATGCGCTGTTCGGCATTGGCAAGTTCGGTTTGCAGGCGAAAAGAATCGTCCATGACGCATAGAAACTGCATTTGCAGAATTTTTGCAATTTCAATCTTGACGAAACGTAAAGACTGACGCCCATCGTGCTCATGTCAGACACAACTCAGGCGCAAGCCGACTTGCCGGACGACCAAGTGACGGTTTCCGATCCATTGGACGCGGAAAACTCCACCAATGGTGGGATGAGTGATCTTGCAAAGTTTGAAGAGGAAATGGCCATCATGGACATGACCCCTGCTCCACAGGAACAAGGCGAAACGCCTGAGAATGGGGAAGAAGGAGAATCGACCGAGGGCCAGCCATCCGAAGAGAACGAACAGGAATCACCCGAAGAAGAATCTGACGAGCCGGAGGAATCCGAGGACGAGCCAGCAGCCAACACGTCAAACCGCTTCCGCATTCGTGCGAAAGACGACGTTGAGGCCGAGGCGCTTGCCCTGCGGAAACGCCACCCGGATTGGTCGCTTGAGAAGTGCATTGCTTCGGCAAAAGACATTTTGGGCGTCAAGCCGGAATCCGGTGAGCAACATCAGGATTCACCACAGCAAGCCGATACGGGCGAGAGCATCGAGGCGCAACTCAAGGAACTGCGGCAAAAGCACAAAGAGGCTACAACCGCGCTGGAATTTGAGTCCGCCGCCGATATTTTTGAGCAAATCGAGGCGCTGCGCGACAAGCAAGTGGTTGTTCGCATTTCCGAAATGCAGGAGAAATCCCGCGCGGAACAGCGGCAAGCCGAGGAATACGACAGGAAATGGGACGAAAGCGAGCGACAAGCCGTGACGTTCTACCCTGCCGCCAAAGACCCCAATTCAGCACTTTCCAAAAAGATCGCGGAGTTGGATCAGCGGATGAAAGACCTTGGCGACGACCTGTTTTTCGATCCTGAAAAGCCGTTCGTACTGGCGAAGGAAGCCGCGCGAATCCTCAAGGTTCCCATGGCTGACCCCAAAGCCGCAAAAGCGGCCAAGTCTGTTTCTTCTCCGAAAAGCCCCATCGAGCCAGCAAGCGGAAACGCTCGCACAACCCCCGTCAGCCCTACCAAGCGGCTTAATGAGGAGTTGGATGCTCTGGACAGCCTCGACGCCTTTGAGGCGCACGTTGGCGCGATGAGCTTCGGATAACTACCTCGTTTGCCCAGCGGTGGAGATGGCGGGTTTCCCGGTCCCAAAAGGACTTAACAACCAAACCATCAACCAATTACCACCATGGCATACGACATTACACCCGCGACAACGAAAACCACGTTGTACGCACAAGACGCCGCCTCTCTCCGCCAGAAATGGCACAAGGGGGCGCTACTGGCCGAAGAAGAGGAAGATTTCTTCCAACAATTTGAAGGCAACATGCGGGCACCCATTTGGGTGCAAAACGACCTCTCCAAAGGAGACGGTGCCAAGATGACCTTCACCACCACGTCCGGATACTACGGCGAGGGCAAATACGGTGAGGAACTCTTTGAAGGTCCGTCAGACTACGAGAAGGATGACATCGACTCGTTCGACCTCAACGTGGACTTCATCCGCAACGCGGCGTCCCGTTCCAAGCGTGCGGACGAAATCATGGGCCTCATGGACGAGCTTAAATCGCTCGTGCCCGTCAAACTTGGCAAGTGGCTGGGCCGCACCAAGCGCGACAACATCATGGGCTTGTGCGTCCTCACCCTGCCGCAAGAAAACCGGATTTATGCCGGTGGCAAAACGCTTGCAACCCTTGGCACCGCTGACGTTCTTTCATGGGACGACATCGTGACCACGGGTGCCGCGATGAAGCCGCTCGGTGGCCTTCCGGCCAACATTTCGCGCGATGGAGCGGTGCCGATCTGGTCACAGACTTTCATCCCGTCCGAAACCGGCGCGCTTTCGCTGCGACTCGACGCGGATTACAAGTCTGTCCTGTCCAGCGGTGACGTTCGCGGTCGCGGCAACACGCTCTTCAAGGGCGGTTATCCGTCGATTGACGGCCACACTATCGTTCCCCACAACGCCCTCAACCATGCGGGCAAGGGCGCGGTTGGTTCGTTCCTCGCTCCCGAAGCCTATCTTGGCGTTTCCATCGCCGCAGGTAGCGACGCCGCGCGGGTTCTTACTGGTGGCGGCACTGACAACGCTGACAACAGCTTGACCGGAACCGGAAAACCGTTGTGGTTCAAGTATTTCGGAGGCCACGACTTCAAGTTTGTGGACACCGGAGCACTTGACGTTTCCGCATCGGCCATCGGTGACGTTGCTGGCCCGTATTACGCGATCATCTACAACACCAGCGGCACCGATGCTGGCAAGTGGGGCTTCGTGAAATACACCACCGGCAACGATGGCAACAAGATCACCATCTTGGAGTTCCTGTGTGATACGGGTGCGGCTGCCGCCGGAACCTATCGCAAAGGCACCGTGGGGTCTGTCACTTGGTCCGCTGGCGTCAATACTGAAAAGTGGGACTCCGGCGCGCTTATCATCCCGGCCAACATCAAGGGAGTGCAAATCGGTCACACCCTCGCCCTTGGACGTGCTGGCATCCTCCGCGGCTACGGCTCCGCCCGTGCGCAGCGCGACATCGAGATGGACAACGGCAACTTCATCAAGCGCGTGTTCATCATGTCGGTATTCGGTCAGGCGCTCCGCAGGGACCGCAAGAACCGCGTTCCAGCGGTGGCATTGCTCACCCACGCCTTGAGCCGCCCCGGCATCAAACTGCCGACCGTGGCTTAATCCACACCCAGCCGGGGGAGGCAACACCTCCCCCGGCCAACCTTTCCCCCTTTTTCCATGAAAGCCGTATTCCGAGTTTCCAACCGTTTGCGCGCAGCCGCGCCTATCCCTCGTGATTTCCTTCCAATCCCCGGCATCGAGCATGTCGGGCTTTGCTACCAGCAACGCATCATCACCGATCCGGAAGAGTTCAACGCGACACTGGCAAGGGTTTTGGACCCGCGCTTTCAAAGCCGCGGAGCGGTGATCCAGCCATACATGCTGACCGCCTCCGACGTGGCGGGACTTTCCGCAAAGCCGGTTCCCGCTCCCGCTCCTGTTGAAGCGCCGCCCCCGGTTGAAGAAGTCGCCTCGTCCCCGAAATTCCGCACGGAAGGGGATGACATTTTCATGGGCAACGAGCGCGTGGGTGGGATTTACGAAACCGGCTTCCGCTGTGCCAAAGGTCATGCCGAACTCCGCGAGGAAATCGAGGCATGGCTCAACACCCAACCTGAATCACCACAATGAGTGCTTTTTCCGATTTCCTTGAAAACGAGTTGATGGATCACATGTTCCGCAACTCGGTTTATTCCAAGCCCGCGTTGCATTTCGCCCTGTTTACCGCCGCGCCAAGCGATTCCGGCGGAGGAACGGAAGTGACTGGCGGCAGCTACGCGCGTGCCACCGTCACCAACGACAACACGGCTTTCCCGCAATGCGCGGCCACCGGCACACCGACCAAGACCAACGCGCTGGCAATTACCTTCCCGACCGCATCGGCGGCATGGGGGACGGTCACGCATTGGGGCATTTTTGATGCTTCAACCTCTGGCAACCTGCTTGCGCATGGCGCTCTTGCCTCCACCCGCACGATTGCAAGCGGAGATGTTCCGCGTCTTGCGGTGGGAGCCATTTCCTTGACCATGAGCAACGCCGTATCCGGCGGCTTGACGGACTTCGCCAAGCGTAAGTTGCTCGACCACGTTTTCGGCGGTCCCGCTTACACCCCTATTGCCACGCTCTACACCGGACTTGGCACGGCTCTCAGCGGCGAAACCATCACCGAATGGGCGGACACCGCTTACACCCGCCAAGCTACCGCGTTTGACGCGGCATCCGGCGGCGCATGTATCAACGCCGATGCGGAAACCTACACGGACGGAGGCGGCGCGGATGATGTCGCCACCCTGACCCACTTCGGGGTTTGGGACGATTCCGGAGCGGGCAACCTGCTGGCCGTTGGTCCGCTGGGAGCATCCCGCTCCATCGTCGCAACCGACGCCGTGACCCTGCCTGACGGTTCTCTTTCGATTTCACTCCAATAATCTCCATGGTTGATGTTGATGCCAGTTTCTCAACTTCACTGGTTCCGGTTGTCGCAGTCACTTCCGGAACCGGGCGCATTGTAGCCGCTGGATTTTCAACCGATCTGGTGGCGCTTGTGGATTTGCAAAATGTCAGAAGCCGCACGGCATCGGCAAATTTCATTTCCTCGCTCGATGCGAATGTTTCGCTGGATGATGCCAGCGTAACCACTCGCCAGCTATCCGCCTCGCTCATTACTTCGCTCAATGCTTCCGTGAGCCTGTCCGGAGCAAGCGACCGGCGCGGGCGGACGGTTTGCGAGCTTGTGAAAGAGTCGCTTTCCTTGTGGGGGTTCCTGTGCTCGAAAACCGCCCCGCGCTACGCGCTGGATCGCGCCATCACGGACTTGAACACGGCCATGCAAATGGTCTGGAACAATGCGGAAGGGCATGACTATTGGAGCAATGAGGCGCTGACGATTCCGCTCAACGACGGGGAAGATGAATACACGCTGCCGGACAGCGTGCAAAATGTCGTTGGCCCGTGCCGCCGGGCGGATAACAACCGCCCGCTGACCCCGCTCAACTCCATTGGCGAGCTTGAGACGTTCGTGGACCTTTACTTGAATGGCGAAACGGCATCCGAGCCGCTTGCCTACCATGTTGACCGCTACAAGCAAAGCGCCGACGATCCGGCCAAGTGCGTGTTCCGCGTGGTCCCGGCTGTCTCCGGTGCGACGGTCAGCTTCACGCTGGAAGTGGTGAAGGAGTGCCCGCGCTACACCGTGGACGACCTCAACACCTGTCCGCTGGTCCCGATTCCGCACCAGTATGCGGAAACCCTGCTTATCCCGATCATCCGCTATCACGCTTCATCCTATTACCTGTTCGCCGCTGCGGATCAGACGCAAAAAGAAACCATCGACCGGGAGTATGTCCAAGCGCGCATCGCCCTTGGGCTGGCTGACCCAAACCCGGTCAAGATGAGAGAAGGGGGTGAGGTATGAAAGCCATCGCCCTTGGGAACCGGCTGGCGCGTGACCTTGGCGGCACGTTCACCGAAATGGATGCCGATGCACGGCTGGAAGTGCTCGATGCGATCAACGGCGGGCTGCAAAAGCTCCATGCCGTCGCCTCGCATGAATCCAAGATCACCACGGCTGGCATTTACCTCCCGGCCCCGTCCACGGTTTCGCTCGGTCTTACCAACGGCAGCGCCACGGTGACGGGACACACGTTCACCTCGGAAGACTTTTATCGCACCATCCGGATCGACGGTGATCCGATTGACAACCAAATCATTTCCGAAACTGAACTGCTGCACCCATACACCGGATCGACCGGCACGGTGGACGCGATCATTTACAGTGATGCCGCCACCGTGCCTGAGCCATACGATGAACTTGTCGGCAACCCTTTCATCATGGAAACCCGGAGCGAGCTTTTCCCGTTCCAGCCTGTTGCCGATCCCTACTCCACCCGGCACATTTGCGAGCCTGAGCTTTACCATGTCGAGGCAAACGCCCGGAACCAAAACCCGCCAGCGCCATCGGTGATCCGGTTCAACTCATTGCCGGGAGTCGCTTACCGGCTGTCTGCAAAATTCACGCTGGCCCCGGCGCGCATCGCTTTCTCCGATTTGCTTTCGCCCGGCGCGGATATTCCGCTGCGGGAGGAACACGTTGAACTTTACCTGTTGCCTATCGCCCGCGGCCTGCTTGCGCTTTCCGACCGATGGAAGAACCCGGACACTCGCGGGGCTGCCGCCAAGGCCGGTGAAAACGCTGTCGCTGACTACGAGGCATTGGTTCCTCACACTCTTGCCACTCCTTCAAACTTCGCCCGAACCAAACGAGGATTCTAAATGGAAAACATCATCACCATCGAAGAACTCCCGGCTTTCATTGACGATGCAATCACCAAGGTCAATGAGGGCGTGGCGCTTGCCCGCCGCCGTGGAATCCTCGCGGAGCTTCCCAAGGAGGTTCAGTTCGACGTGTTGCTTGTCTCCAAATGGCAAGACCCGAATCACAAGGCCGTCTCCACGGAAAAAACTTCCGACAACGGAGAATCCAAGACGGTTCAAGACGGCACCAGTGTTCGCACCAGCCAAGAAAACAGCAAGCAATCAAGCAATAGCTCCAATCAAAACAACTCCGCAGGCCAGAACGCAACTTACACCTACTCCGATTGACCCATGCCGCGAACTCTTGACAGCAAAACCACAAGTAGCAGTTCCAGCGTTAGTTCTGGAACTGACTCAGGTTCTCGCGCCTCAACCCAATCGTCAAACGGAACGGAAAAAAGCACGTCCACCCGCACGGATTCAGGCGGAAGAACAGGCGAGTCCTCCCAATTCGCCAACATCGCCGCCAGAATCTCTTTTTCCATCCCGATCCTCGGGCGAGTCCCTGCGGATACAAACTCCAACTCCTGTTGACCATGAGCATCCGCAACCGCATCACCCAATACCTCTCATCGGTCCTTTCCAGCCGCATCTGGTTCACGACCGGGCCTCGGCTCGTCGGCAAATCAGCCGTAGGGGCGGGATACGGCGGAGAGATCACCGTCGGCACCGGCCTCACCCTTTCCGGTGGAGTCCTTAGCGCATCTGGCGGAGAGGTGAGCGACATCGCATACAACGAAGCGACATGGAACGGCGTGACCACCATCGCGCCGAGCAAGAACGCCGTGCGGGACAAGTTTGAGTCGTTGGTTGCCCCTACGGCCCTCGCCTTCGCGGGGATTGATCCGAATGGGGAACCAATTCTCGCCGCCCGCATCGTTGGAGGTGCATATGATGGTTTGATTCTTCGCGAGCAAGGGACTTCATACGGGAATGGGAAAGTGCTTTTCGGCTTGGATTATGTCTCCTATCCCGTCACTTTCATCAATTGGGGTAGTTCTACATACAGTTTCAATTACAACACCAGCGGCGTGGGATCTTCTGCCGCAGCGATTGGAACGGATTATCCATGGGAGGCCGATTGGACCGGATCAGGATTTACCGTCGTTGAAGATGAGGTTGTCGTTGGAGGTGTTCCCAACCCGCCCGCCATCGTCACCGGGCCGCCGACGCCCGCTCCCGCCACACCGCCCGTCATCTTCACTCCATAAAAAATGCCCGGTGGTATCGTCAGCAACTGGAAACTCACGCTCGATCCGGCAGGCACTCCGCTGGTGCTCATCAACATCGGCGACAAGCTGGAGGAGGAGCTCTCCATCGGCTTGAGCCGCTTGATCGATGTGATCCCTCTGGTGCGCGGCACCGCGCCGCTTATCCGCAACCGCGGCAACGCGGTGACACAGCTTTCGTATGCGATCTATCAGGACGCGGCATCCGATGCGGTCTCAAGGCAGGACCTGCTCACCTCCTTGATCACATCTTTGAGCGCGGACCCCAAACCGCTTAAAGTGGAAATCAGCACCATCACGGATCGTTACTGGCAGTTCGCCTCCGCGATCATCAGCGATGTCACGCCGCTGCGCTACATCCCCGCCAAGAATCCGCGCCGTCTCACGCGCTACTCCATCACCGCCACCAGCCTCAGCCAGGTGGGTCCTTGAGCCATGGAAAAATTCGATTACACCCTGAGCTTGCAGACCACCGGCGCGGACAAGTCCGCCGCCGATGTGCAAAAGCTGGGCAACGCCATCGAGCAGGTGGAGGCCAAGGTGCGAAAGGAAACGGCCGCCACCGAAAGCGCCACCAGGGCCAAGCAGGAATACAGCGTCACGGCATCCAAGGTCACGGCATCGTCCGGGGCGATGGGCCGCGGCATCCAGAATGTGGCCTTCCAGTTTCAGGACATGGCCGTGCAGGCGGAGATGGGAGTCTCCGCCACGCGCATCTTTTCCCAACAGGTGCCGCAGTTGTTAGGCGGCTTCGGCGCGATCGGAGCGGTGGCCGGTGCCGTGATCGGAATCGGCGTGCCGCTGGCCGCCGCACTCTTCCGCAGCGGCAAGGAAGCGGAGGATGCCGCGCCGAAGATTGATGAGATCAACGATGCGCTTGATAACTTCGCCGAGTCCGCTGAGAGAGCCGCCGATGCCAAGCGCGCCGATGTGAACGAGGCATGGATCGAATCCCTCGACGCCGAGGAGAAATCCTATGAGCGCATCAACCAGCGGCTCGCCATCCAGATCGCGCTCAACGCCAAGCTGCGCGCGATCAAGGAAGGCGGAGACGCCGCCGAGCGGGAGGCCCGCATCGCCGAGATCGAGGCCGATCCCAACAAGTCCGAAGAGGATAAAATCACCGAAACCGCCGCCATCCGGGAGGAAGCGGCACGCGCCGCCGCCGCCGCGGAAAAACAAAAGTTGGATGACCAGGCGAAGCTCGACGCCGCCGCCGCAAGAGACGCGCAGGCCAAGGCAGCACGGCAAGCGGCGGATGCCGAAACGGCAGCGCAGGCAAGGGCCGCATTTGAGGCCCAAAGAGCGGTTTTAGAAC
>Ga0315904_10000666_pt1 | contig 54892 bp, 51 predicted proteins | sample LakEriMetagenome_6_FD_203529 | JGI IMG/M metagenome (GOLD analysis project Ga0315904, IMG submission 203529) | Freshwater fungal communities from buoy surface, Lake Erie, Ohio, United States - Buoy 12 MA120 | ecosystem: Environmental > Aquatic > Freshwater > Lake | place: USA: Lake Erie, Ohio...
ATGCAAACAATGAATGTGACAACACGTTCGGGAAAGCATCGGATATGCTGGCCGATGGCACCTGATAGCCCAATACATGATATTGGATCAGGGGGGTCAATGTTGTCAGCGGGATCAGGTTGATAGAGCTGATCGCTGTCGGCAAACCGAGCTGGGCGAGCAATCCCCTGAAGGCAGCATTTGGCGGAGCAAAAACCGTAAGGCTGGACGTGGTCGTAAACACAGCATCGGTCAGGCCTACACGATTGACTGCTGCGAGCAGGTAGCTGAATGTAGTATCGGTGGTAATGATATTCCCTATGGTTGGCAGGGATGGCCTGCTGGGTCTGGGGATCGGCGTAGGATCTTCAATGTCCTTATTACAGGAAGTCGTGATCAGTAGCGCAAGCATCAACCCACTGAATAATGCCTTTATATTGAAATGTTTCATGTTCATTTTTGTTTTCATCCTGTTTTAGAAAATGTTATAAGCAAAGCGCACGTAGTACAGACCACCGATAGACGGGTTACCAGGTGCAGTAATATAATATTGGTTCAACAGGTTGTTTGCGCCAATGCCGACCAGCGACTTGATTGCTGGGAATTTATAGGAAACCTGTGCATCGAGGCTGTAAAATGCCGGTACGTTCGCTGAAATGAAATCGCTCTCATACATGAAGCTGTCTTGCCAGCGTAAAGTGGCCGAGAAGCTCACGCGTTTATCAGGGCCGAATCCATAATTACCAGCACCCAGGTTATATCTGTATCGTGGGGCATTGAAGAACGCGACAAATCCCTCTGGAACGTCCTGCAACACGTCTGTTGACGCATTCAGGGTGCCATAGTAACCGCGACCCAACCTGTATTCAAGGCTGACACCAGCGCCATAAGTCTTCACCTTTGCTGCACTGTTAACAGGAATAGACAGAGTTCTCACGTTTGATGCACCCCAGCTCGGATTGTTTACATTGAGACGCTGGGCAAAACCCTGTCTAACGATAAAGTTGGTGTATTCTCCCAGATAACCGTAGATGTCGATCAGCAACCTATCCTGGGCAACCAGTCCTTTGTAACCCAATTCTATAGATTGAACGCTTTCCGGCTTGAATTCATTGAAGGTTGCCAGCTTAGGATTGGTCGGTGAACTGAGCGGCAATGGGGCAGGTGGGTTGGTATTGAACCCATACATGGTCCGGAATAGCGGCAGACCACCCAGCAGTGTTTCTCCACCACCTACACCAAGGCGGATATACTGTTGTTGTGTGGACGGGAAACGATAGGCTGTCTGATAGGAAAGTCTGATGTTGTTGTTCTTGGCCACTTTGAACAGGGCGGTTGCACGGGGGGTGAAACGGCCTGCAAAGTTTTCGTTCTTGTCGTACCGAACGGAAGCAATGATCCTGAGTTTCTTGCCAAAATCCCTTCCGGCCTGGACATAAGCACCCCACTCATTGATGGGAATCGTTCCTGCGGTATCAATGAAGAGGGTTCCCTGTGAATTCAGAACAAAGCGACGGAAGTTTCCTCCCACAAGAATGTCTGCGAATTTCTTTGTGTACTCGGCCAGGTTGTACTGACCTTCCACTGCATAAAGACTCGATTTATCGAGGAAAAGGGCGCCACCCTGACTGATGGGCGTCCTGATGATCTTGTCGTAAATGGCTTTATGGGCATCGGTACCAGGCAGCGGCATGCCCCTGTCGGCAAAGGCGCGGGCTGTATTATGGGCATCATAACCGATCTGGCCGCTCATCCGGCTGTTAACATAAGACTGCCAGTATTCAGCGATCCATGTTGCTGAAGGCTTCCATGTTTCATTATAGATCCTGGAGGCGGCGGTCAGGTTATGGGATCCACCCGCATCTTCCTGGGTGGTATAAGCACGGAGCATCCAGTTTTTACTGACCAGCTCCAGTTTGTACTGGCCGATCTTGAAATCCTTCAGGGAGTACCTGTCGCTACCCGTATACACGGTGTTTCCTGTACCCCAGTGACCTGCGAGGATCACTTCAAGATTTTTGCTGAGCTTGTAGTTCAGAGAACCGGAGAGCTTACCATTAATGGTATTGGGATCGGCTACGGTGGCCTCACGGAAACCCGTACGGGAAACTGCCGGAACGCCTTCTGCGATCAGTCCGTTGATGAACCCGGCCAATGGCGGAACAGACCCTGCGATTGAGTTCAATACGAATGTGTTGAGATCGCTGGGAATCGAAGTTTCATCACCATAGAGGTTGGCGCCATTATAGTTGGGGTCTGATTCCCTGGTGCCGGCACCAAACTGACCTACTGTTAAGCCATTTGCCGCAGTAGGCCTGATATAATTCCGTTGGTCATCCGCCAGCCAGTCTTTGGCATGAACCAGTTCACCGCTGATCTTAAAGGCAAAACGCTCACTCACCTTGTGTGCAAAACGAATGCTGTAATTATGATAGGGGGAGGTATTTCTGTAGCGGCTGTCGGTATGCATCATACCCGTTTTAGCCTGGAATGACAGACCCTGGTATTTGAAAGGATTCTTACTATTCACAAGCAGGGTTCCGTTCATACCGCCTGGACCATAAAGTGCTGAAGACGCACCGGGCAACAGTTCCATGCTTTCTACATCAAGTTCTGTCAGACCGATCACACTACCCACGGAGAAGTTCAGGCCCGGGGCCTGGTTATCCATACCGTCCATGATCTGGTTGAACCTGGTATTACCCGAACCGGCAAAGCCCCTGGTTGTAACTGTTTTGAACGTGAGGCTGGAAGTGACGAGGTCAACGCCTTTAACATTGCCGACTATATCATAATAATTGGCTGCCGCGGTATTTCTGATGGTGTTAAGACCTACCCTTTCAACCGTAACCGGCGATTCCAGGGCCCTGGTCTGGGTCCTGGTTGCTGACACAACGATCTCGTCTGAGAGGTTGGAAGCAGACAATACCTCTATATCAATAAGATCCGAAGCTGATTTTATAACGGTTTCCCTTGAAACGACCCCTATGCCCGAAACAACCAGTGTAACAGGATATTTTACGTTGGAAGGCAGATTTAAGGTGAAATTTCCGTTATCGTCAGTAGTGGTGCCTGTGGTTGTTCCTTTCACGGTAACCGACAGTTTTCCCAGACTTAGCCCAGAGGAGCCCTTGACCTTACCGGATAAGGGAGATGTTTGGGCTGAAACGAACCCTGACCAAAGGACCAGGATTATAGTGGCAATTACAATGCCTACTCTTTTCATACGCAGTTATTTAGTTCAAAGTTGGTGACAAAATAGCAATAGTTGACCTTTTACCAAAAAAAATAAAACATCGGACCGATTAAGTTGGTTGAATCCTCACCTGCATTTACTTTGCAACATGAGTTATCAGTTCCCCGGTCAGACGTCGTATTACAAGGGCAAGGTAAGGGATGTTTACACAATTGAAAACAAGATTTTGGTCATGATCGCCAGCGACCGAATCTCGGCTTTTGACGTGATCCTGCCTCGTCCTATCCCTTTCAAAGGGCAGGTGCTGAACCAGATTGCATCCTATATGCTGAATTCCACGGGCGACATTTGCCCCAACTGGCTCCTGACAACGCCCGCACCGAATGTGTCTATTGGGAGAAAATGCACCCCATTCAAGATAGAAATGGTGGTCCGGGGCAACCTGGTTGGCCATGCCTGGAGAACCTACCAGCATAAAAAGGAGCTGTGCGGCGCTACCATGCCTGAAGGGTTGATCGAGAATGACTTCTTCCCGGAACCCATCATCACCCCCTCTACCAAGGCAGATGCCGGCCATGATGAGGACATTTCCCCGGAAGAGATCATTCTGAAAGGTTTGGCCACACCCGGGGAATGGGAGCAGCTATGCCAGTATACCCTTGCGCTATTTGCGAGAGGCCGGGAGATCGCCGCGAAACGTGGCCTGATCCTGGCGGATACAAAATATGAATTTGGCAAGATTGGCGACCAGATCTTCCTGATGGACGAAGTGCATACCCCGGATTCGTCCAGGTATTTTTATGCCGAAGGGTTTGAAGAACGACAAAAATCAGGCGAGCGCCAGAAACAACTCAGCAAGGAGTTCGTCAGGGAGTGGCTGATATCAAACAATTTTATGGGCAAAGAGGGCCAACAGGTGCCTGCTATGTCTGACCAATGGGTAGAAACGATCTCCCGCCGCTACGTTGACCTGTACGAACTGATCATTGGTGATCCGTTCAGGCCGGAAGCGCTTTCCCGGGAGGAAACTGAATCAAGGATCCTCGACTCTTTGAAAGGGATCATTTAGGATTCCTTCCTGGCCAAATGGTGATATCGCTTCCTGGATTTATTGAAGATATTCTGGCCCTTATCCTGGCCTTTACGGAGCTCTTTCTGTTGTTCTTCCGGTAAATGGATGATTTCCCTGCAGGCTTCGCTGCAACAGTGTTCGTAGTTTTTCGCGCATTCATCGCACTGGATGAACAACAGGTGGCAGCCTGAATTGACGCAGTTCACGTGATGGTCTGCCGGCTTGCCGCATTGGTGACAACGGGCAATGATATCCGGCGTGATGCGCTCCCCTAAACGGTCATCGAACACAAAATTTTTCCCGATGAATTTATTGTCAAGTCCTTTTTCCCGGGCCTGCCTGCAGTAGTTGATAATACCCCCTTCCAGGTGGAACACGTTGGTGAAACCCTGGTGCAACATATAGGCACTGGCCTTTTCGCAGCGGATACCACCGGTACAGTACATAATGATATTTCTTTGTTTGTGATCTTTCATCATGTCCACGGCCATTGGCAGTTGCTCCCGGAAGGTGTCGCTCGGTACTTCTATGGCTCTTTTGAAATGACCCACTTCATACTCGTAGTGGTTGCGCATATCGATCACCACTGTATCAGGATCTTCTGTCAAAAGGTTGAACCGTTCCGCGTCCACATATCTGCCCTTTCGTGCCATGTCAAACTCTGGATCTTCGATCCCGTCTGCCACGATCTTGCGGCGCACTTTGATATCCAGCACAAAAAACGACTTGCCGTTATCGTCCACCGCGATATTTAGCCTTAAATCCCTGAAACCCTCCAGAGCGTACAGGTATTCCCGGAAGGCATCGATCTGATGTTCGGGCACGCTGATCTGCGCATTGATCCCTTCATTGGCGACGTATATCCTGCCCAGCACGCCGAGCCCGGAAAACTGCTTGTATATGTCATTCCTGAACGCCGCAGGATCCTGGATGGGTATATAATTATAAAAGGAGATGGTCCTGCGGGGAGTCTTGTCCTTTGCTATACGCTCTTTAAGCTCCTTCCGGGAGACGCGGTTGTGAAGATTTGCCATCGGTAAATTTTAATTCCATCGGAACCCCAGTTGCAGGCTGGGCAAAATTCCAAAATCGACGCAAATATACGAAAACGGCGGAGTCTACCTGATCAGGGTCCTGAAGAGGCGGCCCGACAAGGCGGCGAAGCCCCCTACCACGGCCCCGATCAAAGCAGCTACCATGATCAGCATCACCGGATCGTTTTTTTTCAGGATCACCTGCGACATTCGTTCAGCGAGAATGTGGTTGTTGCTGACACTCTGGTACCAGGCCATGCCCCCCCAGAGCAGGAATAGCGAAATAAATCCTGTAAGGAAAGCCCTGCCGGGTTTTACGGGAATCAATGCTGATACCACGAAAGCGGCAAAAGCCAGGCTCCACCAAGGCAGGTAAAGGCCAAAGGCTAACGCCAATAACATGGTTAATACAACGCTGACTAAAAATTTCATATGAAGATATTTATGAGCTGAATGTCATTGTACCTCTTACTCTTTTATCTTTCTTCTGATTCCGCTGCATCACCCAGAGCCTGTAATGCCGGCCGTTAGCCCAGTCAAGGGCCGTGTTGTCGTAAAAGGGGCTACCCGGATTTCCATGTTGGCCGCCAGGGAAGATCCCATAGGCTTCTGTTGGCGTAGTGAGGTGAACGATCATCTTCCAACTTGGTCCATTTTTATGTTTGGTGGCATTGATGATGTGTTTACCGCCTCCAATGGGAAGTCCCTGCCTCGCGAAGGGAAGCATATTGTCCCGTAAAAGATGGTAGATCGAAGTATTTTTAAAACTTCCCCACTCCAATTTCTTTTCGTCTTCCGCGGCCTTCAACCCGGGCGTGGCTTTTTCCAGGGATGCCGTCAGGAGTTCAGACAGGGTCTCCATTTGCGGAGTAAAAATATTGTCGACGAACTTAAAAGAGGAACTATCTCTGATGAGGCTCTGGGAGATCACTTCATCGGTGGGGAACATCACCGGCAGGTTGTTGCGCCCGAACTCATCATTGAACATGGCCGGCCTTAGCGAATCAAGCCAGTTTTCAAAAACGGTAGGTCCTTTCTCCCGGATGTCGCTCTTTAGATTCCACTGTTCGAATATGGTGAGGTACCTGAGCGCATCTTCTGAAAGACGATCACGCAGTATGTAGCGCAACATGACTGGTCTCATGTGTTCTGCGAAGACATTGTAATTGTCATTCTGCAAACGCATCATGTCGTCCGGGGTAATGTTGTTCATGGCCGACAGTCTCCTGTTGATCGAAATACCGCGGTACATGTCGTAACTGCCCGGAATGAAATAAGGATAGCTGGTGTCAACGGCCCTCTGATTGGCGCTGCTTAGATACCCTTGCTCGGGGTTATGTGCAAAGGGATTATCCTGTCTGGGGATAAAACCTTTCCACATGTAACTGCTATCGGTACCTGGCATGACAAAATTGCCCTGGCCTTCCCATCTGAGCGGGAAATTCCCTTCCTGCTTAATGGCTATATCTCCTTCCTTACTCGCAAATACGATGTTCTGGGCCGGTTCGTTGAAATACTGGATGGCATCGAGGTAATCCCCATAACTTTTTGCGCGGTTCAGGATGTGCCACATCTTAAGCGGATTTGACGGATAATGCGCGATCCAGGTGAGGGCATATGCTTTGTTTTGCCCTAACCTGTCCTGAAAGGTCCGGTCATAGATCACAGGTCCAAACACCGTATACGCTACGGTATCGATAAAGGCTGGGCCTCCTTTTACAGTGATCTGCTCAATACGCAAATCGGCTTTTTTCCATGCGCTATCAAACCAATATTCAGTCCTGGACTCATCCTTAAACTTGATCTCGTAATAATCTTTCAACTCGCGCCCGGCGTTGGTGACACCAAAGGCCACGTAATCGTTAAATCCGATCACGATGATCGGCAATCCCGGGAAACTGACACCATAGGTATTGGAGGTGGGTGTGGTGATCTGCATTTCCATCCAGATCGAAGGCAGGGAAAGGTTAAGGTGAGGGTCATTGCAAAGGATCGGTTTGCCGCTTTTGGTTTTGGAGCCGGCCACTACCCAGTTGTTGCTGCCATTATCGGGGTCCGGCTTGAACTCCTGCCTGAACCAGATGGGATCGCGGCGATGGAAATAGACAGAGTCGGCATCGGCCGGGGCCTGCGGGATCGGCACCGATTGCGTAAAGGGAATTCCCTTCGGAATAATGGGTGATAGCGAATCTTCGGCCTGGGGGAAAAGCATATTGAAATCGGCCTCTCCAAGAATCTTCAACAGGTTGGTCTGCTCAAAATCATCATCTCGCCCTACCAGGTCATAACTCATGGCTTTGAAGAACAGTACGGATTTCAGGTTCGTCCATTTCTCCGGTTTATAGCCCAGTAATTTATATTCTAAAGGCAACTGTGATTCAGGCAGGTTCTCAATAAAGGCATTCACCCCGGCGGTATAGGCGTCCATGGTTCCCTTGATCTCATCATCTTTCTCCATGAAAGCTAATGATGTTTCCGCGGCAGACGTCAGGCCCATCCTTCTGAAGTTCCTGTCGGATTCCAGGCCGACCTTGCCTACGATCTCGCAGATCCTGCCGGAAATAAAATGGGTCTGGAATTCCATCTGCCATAACCTGAACCTGGCATGCAGGTAACCTTGTACAAAATAGGGATCCACCTCATTGTCTGAGAATATATGGGGAACGAGCCGCTCATCGAAATAAACTTCCGTATTTCCCTTGAGCCCGGGAATTTTGAGGTCTGCATTATAATCATGATCCAGCGGCTCTGCGTTCTGCCAGATTCCCTGTTGGGGACTAAGCAGTTTGCCAAGGGGTGCCGGCAAGATTCTGGTAGTATCTAGCATCACCACCAGGGCAATGGTGGCTCCAAGGGATAAGAGAAAGAACAGGATGCGCATGCAACTGTGGAATTTATTTGAAGATAAGGTAAAACTTAAAAGTCGGGAATCAAAAGTTGTTTTTCAAGACTTTACATTTGACCTTTATTCCCGTATATGAACGATAATGATGTAAGAAATATCCTTGGGCTCAAACTGCCGACAGATCCGCGATGGGTGAACCTGGCTGAGATATCGCTCGAAGAGATCCTGACCGACCATGCATTCTGTGAGCAGAAAGCGGCTACCACGTGTATATCCCTGATCCAGAAGTATTCGGGATACGAAAAACTGGTGAATGAGATCGCTCCCATTGTCACCGAGGAATGGGGGCACTTCAGGCAGGTGCTGGCGGAATTGCATCGGAGGGGCCTGAAATTGGGTAAACAGCGCAAGGATGAATACGTGAATAAATTATTCGAGTTCGAAACAAAAGGCGGGCATCCTGAAGACAGGTTCCTCGACAAACTGCTGATCTCTGCACTGATCGAAGCCAGGAGCTGCGAACGTTTCAAGCGTTTAAGTGAGGGGCTGGACGACGAGTATATGCGAACTTTCTATCGAAAGTTTATGGAGAGCGAAGCCGGACATTATACCCTGTTCATTGAACTTGCTGAGCATTACCTGCCAAAAGAAAAAGTCAGGAGAAGATGGCAGGAATGGCTGCATTACGAGGCAGCCATCATGACCGGCATGGACGTACGTGGGGACAGGGTTCACTGATCGGCAAAAAACGCGATGTCGCCTTCCCAGTCGATATAGGGGTATTCCACCTTCAGCCTTTGGAGGGCCTTGAACTGTTTTTTACGAAAATGACGGTGCGCTTCCGACGCTGGCTGAAATGGTTTATGCGCTTTGGCAGCGTTGATCATATTGATCTCCGCCAATACATTGAGTGAACTTCCGTCTACACATGCCATAAGAAATTTCTGCCATACATATTCCGTAGCCTGGTAATTTGGATGGACCATGTCCTCCGAGTAAAAACGGTAGTCTCTGAGATCGTCAATCACCAGTTCGTATGACGGGAAATAGTAGAGCTTGTCAAATTTATCCACGAGGTGATGGACCGCCTGGATGAGTACCGCCTTGCTTCTGTTGTTCTCGATAAATCCATCACGTAAATGCCTGACCGGGCTGATGGTGAACATGATACGGATCCCCGGATTGAACAGGAAAAGCCGGTGGATAACATTATCCAATTTACTTAATACCTCTTCAAAAGGAAGCAGTTTCTTCCTGAATTTATCCGTTGGCACTTTATGGCAATTTGCCACTACCCTTCCATCTTCCAATTGGTAAACCCATGCAGAGCCAAGGGTGATGATCAGCCATTTCGTTTTTCTGAGAAATTCATGTGCTGCATGCTGCGCATTGTTGATCATGGTCAACAATTCATCCGGGTCGGCATGGGTAAACCGCGTATGATGGTCCCAGCTCGTCCACCATTCCTGGTTCCGGAATATCATAGCATGATTGTAGGAACGGTTGGTGATATATGATGTCAGAGAATCTGCAATGCTTATCGGGTTGAACATGATCCCGCTGGGATTGTATATCGCATTGAACCGGTTTTGAATCAGCTTTACGCCCAGGTTCTCGGAGAAACAGGACCCTGTCAGCATGATCTCGTCCCGGATACTGATCTTTTCCTTCAATGGCCTGACGTCAAGTTCCTTCCTGAATTCCATGTTCAATTGAAAATTTCCTGAGAGATCATTTTACACGCTGCAAGTGCGGCATGATCAATATTATCCAACGCGTTTTGATTACTGAAATACCTGACCATCTCAAGCATATCCAGGTTTCCTACCAGTTCATTCCCGGCCATGGGACATCCGCCTATTCCACCTATGGCACCGTCGAATCGCCTGCAACCAGCCTTAAACGCGGCATCCAGTTTAGCTTCCCTCTTATACGATGCTGCGTGAAGGTGCACACCGATGACAGCATTGGGGAACAAGGGCAACATAGCGGCAGTTACCTTGTGTACCTGTTCAGGCGAAGCCAGCCCCACGGTATCGGCGATGGACATGATCTTTACGCCACAAGACTCTATGCGCCGCATCCAGTCACCCAATATCTCCAGGTTGTAGGGATCACCATAAGGATTACCGAACCCCATGGACAGATAAACCACCAATTCTTTATTGTACCTGTTGCAAAGTTCGCTGATCTCACTGACCCGCAACAGGGACTCATCAGGACTACTGTTGGTATTACGCTGCTGAAATGTCGGCGATACTGAAAACGGGAAGCCGAGATAATGGATCTGCTCAAACTGAACGGCGTCCAATGCTCCCCGTGTATTTGCAATGATGGCCAATAATCTGGAATGGGTGTCGCTCATATCCAATTGACTCACAACCTCTGCTGTGTCCGCCATTTGGGGTATCATTCTGGGTGAAACAAAGCTTCCGAAATCAATCGTATGAAAACCAACGCGGAGCAAGGCATTGATATACCTCACCTTGTCGGCCGCAGGTATCATTTTTGGCCATCCCTGCATGGCGTCCCTGGGACATTCTATCAGTTGCACACCATGTTCCATACTGCAAGGTACAAAGGAGGCTTGAATTAGAAATCACCGGATATCAACCCTTTCCTATAGCTGAAGATCTGCTCATGGATCAGGTTGAAGAACCTTGACCGGATTCGTTCCCCCACTTTGCCGATCCGGGAAGATCGACTGAGGATGCTATTGGGAAATTTCTGATTTTTTTCAAAGCAAACATTTCCTGTGACAAATCGGAATTATCGTCTTCTTGACTTATATTGACATTGAATTCAAGATTTAAACTGTTTTCATTGGCATCCAGGAGACAAGCCATTCGTACTGCCCTTGTGCTGACCATTTCTTCCATGGTGCTGCTATCCTTTAATAACAGGGAAAGTGGCAGATTGCATTATGAAGTGGTCCGTAACGGGGATGTGATTGGCGACCTTTATGCTACTAAAACCTCCACTGGCGCAGGGATCGATTACAGCACCGAATCCACTGTCAAGGTTAAAATGCTCATGACTTTTTCGCTTTATTCCAAAGTCACCGGTCTCTTCCGCAATGGGGTGCTGGTGAACGGCTCTGCATTAAGAACGGTTAATGGTAAGGCGCGGGTAAAGACGACCATTCTTTGGAATGCCAATAAATATGTCATACACGAGGATGACGAACGTGAGGAGATCATGCAGGATATAACCTATACAACTGCCCGCTTGTACCACGACGAGCCGACAGGGATGAAAAAAATATTCTCGGAAAATTTTCGGAAGTTCATTCCATTGAAAGAGATACGGCCGCACTATTATGAACTTAAGTTGCCAGACGGTAACAGTAATTTCTACAGCTACGCAAATGGGATCTGCACAGGAGCGGAAGTCAACACAAACTTTTCAAAAGCATTCTTCCGACTGAAGAAATGAAAACCTTATTCAAGTATTTTTGTTTTCGACTTTGTTAGAATTTGAAAAGTATGGGAATTTTAATAACCGGGGCGACGGGATACATAGGTTCATTGCTGACAACACGTCTGGCCGAATCTGGCCAGGACATCAGGATATTGTGCAGGAAGGATCCGGGCCTGCCAGATTTTAACAGGCCCAATATCCAGGTGGTCAGGGGCGACATCAATGATATGGCTTCGCTTCAGAAAGCCGTAATGGGGGTTGACCAGGTTTACCATCTGGCCGCATATGCGCGGCTTTGGGCAAAAGACCCTGGCATATTTCACAAGATCAATGTTGAAGGTACGCGCAATGTATTGCTGGCAGCGGCAGATGCAGGGGTAGAAAAGGTGGTATATACGTCCACGGCGGGTGTGGTTGGACCATCAGGAGATTTGCCGATGACAGAAAAGGATCCGCGCATCACCGGATTTTTTAACCAGTATGAAGAAACCAAGACCATCGCAGAACAGGTTGCCCAGGAATTTGTTAGGAACGGACTTAACATCTCCATTGTCAACCCGGCAAGGGTATATGGGCCAGGTTTAGACACGGGCAGTAATCCGGTGACCAAGATCGTGGAACTGTATATGAAAAAGAAATGGCATGTTATCCCGGGGAACGGTGATGACATAGGTTCTTACTGCCATGTAGACGATGTCGTGGATGGGCATATCAGCGCAATGGAACGAGGTGGCCCTGGCGAACGTTATATCTTTGGTGGCGTAAATGCCACCTTTAACGAACTGATCTCAATGATCCGCAAACACAGTGGTGTGAACAAGAAATTGTACCACCTCCCCTACCCATTGATGTTGGCGACCAGTCACCTGATGGTAACCTGGACTAAAATCAGCGGAACGCCGCCAATGATCACTCCGGATTGGGTAAAACGATATATTTACCACTGGAAACTGGATAGCTCAAAAGCGGTGAGGGAGATCGGCTATAAGATCAGGCCGATGGACGAAGGAATCAAACAAACGGTAGAATGGATCAGAAAAAACAGGTTCTGAACAAGAACTCGTACGCCCTGGTGACAGGTTCAGGGCAGGGCATTGGGTTCGCATTCGCAGAAGCACTCGCGAAGAAGGGCTACAACCTCGTAATGGTGTCGCTCGAAGGCGAAGGTTTGCCAGTTACCGCATCCGCGCTGGCAGAAAAATACAGCATCACGGTGGTGCCCGTTGAGCTTGATCTCTGTAATGCCGACAACTGTGGCAGGTTATACAACATCGTTAAGGAAAAGGGGTTGCAGGTCAGTGTGCTCATCAATAATGCAGGTATCGGATCCAATGCGCCTTTCACAGATTTTGACCCTGTGTTTTACCATAAGCAGATCACGCTGAACACTATAGTGCCGGTAACGCTTTGCAGGTTGGTTCTTCCGGATATGGAGAAGTTGCCGGAAGCCTATATACTCAACATGGCCAGCATGGGAGCCTTCTTTCATATGCCTCACAAAGAGGTGTACGTAGCTACAAAATCATTCCTGATCTCTTTTACAAGATCCCTGCAATTCAGTCTGGCCAAAACTTCTGTAAGCATGACGGTTTTGTGTCCGGGCTCTGTGAATTCGAACAACAGGCTTAAGGCGATCCATGCAGATATGAAAGGTATTGCGCGGAGATCCGTTCTGGATCCCCATGAAGTGGCAGAAGAAGGACTAAATGCATTATTCCGCAGGAAAAAAATCTGGGTTCCCGGGCGGGTGAACCGATTCCTGCTTCAACTTAACAGGATCATGCCCATTCAAATCAAGAATGCCATTATAAGGAGGGAAATGGACAGGCAGGAAGCCCTAAAGATTCCTTTGCCTAAACGCCTCGTATAGGATAATTCCGGAAGCCACGCTGACGTTAAAAGACTCGAATTTACCTGACATAGGAATGGTGAAACGTTCATCTGCCGCTTTGCTCAGGAAAGACTGGATGCCCTTATCCTCACTTCCCATGATCACGCAGCTGGGTTCGGACCAATCGATATTGTCCAGTTTCCTCTCGGCCTTCATTTCAGCGGTGCAAACCTTAATGCCGTTCAGGTGAAGGGTATCCACGGCCTTGATCAAACTTCCGACGCGGCATACATCGATATTGTTTAAAGCTCCTGCGGATGACTTCATTGCTTCCTCATTGATAGCCCCCACCCCTTTATCCGGGATGATCAGGGCCTGGGCCCCGCAACAGAGTGCACTTCTTGCAATGGCTCCAATGTTCCTGACGTCAGTGATACCGTCGAGCATGACAAAAAGGGGAACATCTCCCGCGGACACCACGTGGTCTATGACTTCCTGGAGGTCTGTGTAACTGATCAGTCCTGCTATGGCCACTATTCCCTGGTGATTGGCCTTAGTCAGGCTGTTGAGTTTCTCAACCGGAACGATATTGATGGGCACACCTGCCATGTTGGCGAGCTTCCGGATCTCGTACATGATCTCGCTCCCGGTATTCTTCTGGATGAAGAGCCGGTCAATCTGTTTTCCTGCGTGCAATGCTTCAAGAACCGGTTGTCTTCCGATGATGAAGGTGTTTTTAAATGCGTTTTTCGATTGCTGCATCATTCCTGTAAAAATAGTTTTGTTCTGAGTATCCCGGCCACCGCCAGGGAATCGGTGATCTCCCCCCGCAGCACCATCTGGTATGCGTCTTCAAATGGCAATTTACGCAAGGCAAGGTCTTCTGTTTCTTCCGGTTCAGCCTCTCCGAACTGCAGCTCCCGGGCCAGGTATACATGCCCGTACTCATCAGAAACGGAATTGGATAAGTGTACGTCGAGAAGTTTGTTCCATCGAGCAGCAATGATGCCTGTTTCCTCCAGCAATTCGCGTTTTGCCGCTTCCAGCGGATCTTGATCCAGGGGGGCACCGCCTTCAGGGATCTCCCATGTATATTCACCGAGGGTGAAACGATATTGTCCTACAAGATAAGTATTCAGGCTTTCATCGAGTACAACAACTCCGATAGCCCTGTTCTTAAAATGCACTTTCCCATAAATGCCTTTACCGCCGCTGGGGTTGATCACGTCATACTCAGTGACATTGATCCATTTGTTGTCGTATACCAGTTTCGATGAAAGAATCTTCCAGGTATTGCTGTCCATAGCCAGAGATTGTATGATAAATTAAAAAGCCCCATTAAGGGGCTTTTTATCTATTTTAATTTGAATGCCTTCTTCACTTTGTCAACATAATCCAACTTCTCCCAGGTAAACAGTTCCACTTTCACTTTCTTTTCTTTGCCTTCGGGGGTCTTAAAGGTCTTTTCCTTGATCTCGGGGGTCCGTCCCATATGACCATAGGCCGCTGTTTCGCTGTAGATTGGATTGCGTAATTTCAAGCGGGTCTCGATAGCATAGGGCCTCATGTCAAACAGTGCCTCCACGATCTTGGCGATCTGGCCGTCAGTCATGCTAACCTTTGCAGTACCATAGGTATCAACAAAAATGTTCATTGGTTTAGCTACGCCGATGGCGTAAGAAACCTGAACCAGAATTTCGTCGGCTATGCCCGCTGCCACCAGGTTCTTGGCAATATGCCTGGATGCGTAAGCTGCGCTCCTGTCCACTTTGGATGGATCTTTTCCACTAAATGCTCCGCCGCCGTGGGCACCCTTCCCGCCGTAAGTGTCAACGATGATCTTACGTCCGGTCAACCCGGTATCCCCGTGAGGACCGCCGATAACGAATTTGCCGGTGGGGTTAACGTGGTATGTGATCTTGTTGTCGAATAACTTCTGGACAGACTTCTTGCATTTGCCGATCACCCTTGGAATAACAAAATCAATGATATCCTTTTTGATCTTGGCGAGCATTTTTTTGTCATCCTTATCAAATGCATCGTGTTGGGTTGACACCACGATGGTGTCAATCCTGACCGGTCTGTCGTTATCATCATATTCGATGGTCACCTGGCTCTTGGCATCTGGGCGCAGGTAAGACATTTTCGAATTCTTTTCATTCCTGATCATCGAGAGTTCCTGGAGGATCTTGTGTGCCAGGTCAAGGGCAAGGGGCATGTAGTTATCCGTCTCGTTGGTGGCATAGCCAAACATCATACCCTGGTCACCGGCGCCCTGGTCTTCCTTCTTCTTTCTCTCAACACCCTGATTGATATCCGGGGACTGCTCGTGGATAGCGGAAATGATACCGCAGGAGTTTGCTTCGAACATGTACTCGCTTTTCGTGTAGCCGATCTTCGCGATCACTTCACGCGCGATCTTCTGCACATCGAGATATGTTTTTGACTTTACTTCGCCGGCAAGAACCACCTGTCCGGTAGTTACAAGCGTTTCACACGCAACTTTGGATTGGGGATCCCAAGCCAGAAAGTTGTCAATAAGGGCATCTGATATCTGATCTGCAATTTTATCCGGATGTCCTTCCGATACAGATTCCGACGTGAAGAGATAAGGCATAGTTCAGTAGTTTTGATTTTCGGTTGCAAAGATAGTAACCGCGGTAAAATTTCTAATTATTATTTATCGGTCAGAGCTTTGAATAGATGATCCGGAACACCATTTTCTGCCCTGTTTTGGATCCGCCCCCCAGTTTAACGCGTCCAGTGGCCATGGGGTTTATATTCTCATAAAGGAACAGGTCATTATACGAAATGGCAAATGGTGAATACAGGTAGATCGGAAAATTGGCATCGTTCCTGGTAATGATACCCTGCACATAGCGTGGGATGTTAAAACGGTATTCGGAAATCACACCACCACTGGGACCGGGAACATATTTACGGGCTCCGCCGATGAGGGACGGTTGGTAAAGCCCCTGCAAAAATGCGTCCTGAAAAAATGGCCTGGGTCGGTTAACAACGGTATCCCTGTAATCGATATACAGGTAGGCAGGGGCCTTGAAAATGTCATCACCCTGGCCCGTTGAGGCGACCTGCTGCATCGAAAGCTCCGCTTTATGGATCACAACATTCCCCTTAAGGGCCTTAAAGGCATTCAAAGAAGGCATTCGAACAATGGTGTAAGATCCCGGGGTAGTTTGCATATAAACAATACTATCGGCCCCCGGCGTTAAAGTAGTGGCAATTTCTGAGCCTGCGTAGCTCCTTTCAATGTTATTGGCAAATCCTGAAGACAGGGTGTATCGGTACGTTTTGAACGTGGTGTCCTTCCTTGCAGCGGTGTCATAACGATAATAAATGCGAAGGTTACTATTGGTATCGCCGATATTGAAACCCATCAACGCGTTAGCAGCAGATGCGCTAGCGATATCAGGCGTAATAGCAAACCCTTTGAGGTAGCTTCGAAACAATGAATCCCTGCTCAGGGGCTGTCCTGCCGACGCGTCCAGCCTCAATAATTCGTTACCAAAATCGTCGCTGAGCCTGATGCGCAGCTGATTGACCACTTTCTGATTTCTAAGTGGAATGGAATCGTTCAGGATGGATGGCGCGAAGGTTCTGGACCCTAAAAACCGGGAATAAGGGATGTCGTCGGAAAGGGCATATGCGGAGTCAGCCTTCAAGGGCTCGACCAACTGGTGGACATTGAACTTCTGGATGGCATTTGTATCGCCGACCACGGAACCGTTCCATCTCAGCGTCAGTACCACCGAATCAAGGTAAAGGCTGTCCTTTACCTCATAAGGGAAAGGATAGACATTGGGACTGAACAGGAAAAACATGGCAGCGGTGGTCTTACCGAACTGCGGATCGTTGCTGATGTAACCTGCGAAGAGATCAGGGATTGAGCCGTTGGTATTGAAGAATACCCTTGGGTTACTGGAATCCGGGAATAAGAAGTTCTCTGTACTAACGGCGAGCGTGGTGTCGAAAGTGGTGATGTTGTCTACTGCCGGGATTAACTCTGTGCCTATGTCTGTGCTTTTGATCTTGGTACAACTGAAGGTTGTCAGAAATACAAAAATTCCAATAGAAGATCCTCTCCAAAGCTTATTCCAATTCACCGGCAAATATTTATACTTGAGTTAGTTTCTATTTGTCCGCAAGGTCGCGATACAATTGTAAATAGTCTGTTAAATCAGAATCCTCGGTGAAGGGTATCACTTTCTTGCCTCTTACCTTTCCAAATTCTTCCACCAGTTTTTTATCGGTGTTGGCCGCTCCAAATGTAATGGCATCGGCATAGGTAGCCCCGCCCCTGTACATGGCGGTATTATTATTTTCCTTATAAGGCTCGAGGTCCTTTTCTTTGATGGACGGATGGATCAGGGCTTTCTTGATGAAATCGGCTCCAAGTTTTTCCTTGAATGTATTTTGCCCAATGGTATAGACGATCTTGCTATTTCCAAATACGGGCTCCTTCTTATACACGGTTTTCAGGTATGAAGGGATCAGGCCGGTCATCCATCCTGAAGCATGGATGATATCAGGAGGCCAGCCAAACTTCTTTACTGTTTCAAGTGCGCCTTTGCAGAAAAATATACTCCTCAGTCCGTTATCGTCATACCACTTGTCCTGCTCGTCATTGAAAACGAACTTCCGTTTGAACATATCCTCATTATCCAGAAAATAAACCTGCAGCCTTGCATTGGGCAGCGAAGCCACCTTGATCTGGAGGGGGAAATCGTCATTGTCAACTGAAACGTTGATGCCGGAAAGCCTGACCACTTCATGCAGCCGGTGCCTTCTTTCATTGATCACGCCAAAGCGCGGCATGATGCACCTGACTTCAAATCCATTGTCATTCGCCTTAATGGCGAGCTTGTTTACGATCTCCGAGAACTCAGTGAGTTCCAGGTAAGGAGACATTTCGTTGGCAATGAATAAAATTCTTTTCTTTGCTAGCATTTTCCCGGTATCGTGTTAAATGAAAATAAGGGTTGAAAAGGTTGGCAAAGGTAATGAATCTTGCTAAAACAGGCAGATGAATTTAGGCCTGGCTTGTAATATATGATCATATTCAAAAAAACATCGCTCCTTAAAAACTATCTCTCCGGGCTAAGGGGAAGGGGCAGGATCGGCTTCGTTCCCACCATGGGCGCCCTTCACCAGGGGCATCTGCAGCTGGTAGCCAGATCGCTGCAGGAATCCGATCTTACCTTATGTAGTATTTTCGTTAACCCTACGCAATTCAATGATCCTCAGGATTTTAAGAAGTACCCCATAAGCATTGAGTCAGATATTGAGATGCTGGAGAAACAGGGTTGCGACATCCTTTTCCTTCCTTCAGTTGAAGAGATCTACCCTTCGGGTACGGGCGGAGGGCTTCATTACGAACTGGGCGAACTTGAGCAAATTTTGGAAGGAAAATTCAGGCCTGGCCATTTCCAGGGGGTATCCCGGGTGGTGGATATTCTTGTATCAACCGTTGAACCTGACCATTTATACCTGGGTCAAAAGGATTACCAGCAATGCATGGTGATCCGTAAGATGCTCGAACTTACGGGCAAGGACACCCGTTTGATAATCTGTGAAACCGTCAGGGAGAAAGACGGCCTGGCCATGAGCAGCCGCAACCGAAGGCTGGGTGAACCGGACAGGGAGAAAGCCGTGGGAATCTATCATTCGCTCCTATTTGCGCAGGAGAACCTCAGGGAGGGATCCCTGGAAGAATTGAAGAAGCGGGCACTGGGCATGTTGGAGGCCGAAGGATTCAGGCCGGATTACTTCGAACTTGCCCATGCCCGCACGTTGCAGATTCTCAGCCATTGGAACGGAGAAGACCCGGTCGTGGCTATTGTTGCAGCCTTTCTTGGGGAGGTCCGGCTGATTGACAACATGATTCTTAACAGCAGCGTTCCTATAAACTAATCAGTAATCGCTAATTTTGCCACCCTATGGATATAGAGATCATGAAATCGAAACTTCACCGCGTTGCCATCACAGAAGCGAACCTCCACTATGTGGGGAGCCTTACCGTGGATGAAGACTTAATGGATGCTGCCAACATGATTCAATATGAAAAAGTGGCGGTGGTCAACGTCAATACCGGAACCAGGCTGGAGACCTACCTGATCAAAGGTAAAAGGGGCTCCGGAGTGGTTTGCCTAAATGGTCCTTCCGCCCGTCTGGGTGCCGTGGGCGATATTGTCATCATTATTTCGTTCGCGAGTATGGACTTTGAACAGGCAAAAACTTTCAAGCCCTGGGTAGTTTTTCCGGGGAAAGACAATAAACTGGTGATGGGTTAACCCATAATACATGTCAAGAAGAATCCTTTCGGTACTTCAGTATGTCGTATTCCTCGGATTAGGACTCTTCCTGCTGTGGTATACCACCAGGAACCTGTCGGACGAGGAGGTCGCCATGATGAAAACCTCCCTGCTGGAATCTAAGTTGCTGGCCATCATACCGGCGATGATCGCTTTGCTGGCCGGCCATTACAGCAGGGCTGTGCGCTGGAAGATCCTGATGGAGCCGCTTGGATTCAAACCCACTACCACCAATACTTTTATCGCAGTCATGCTGGGTTATTTTTTTAACCTGCTGGTACCCAGGCTTGGGGAGGTGATGAAATGCACCCTTCTCGCGAAGTATGAAAAAGCTCCGGTTGATAAATTGATTGGCACCATGGTTGCAGAGCGTGCGTTTGACGTCATTTGCATGCTGATCGTGATATTCCTGACCATCATTCTCCAACTCGATTTGGTAGGTGGATACGCTTCTGCTGAATTGGGAAAAATGTTCAACGGGAAACTCGATCCGTTAAAGATCGGGCTGTTTTTGTTAGTATTGGTCCTGGCATCACTGGCTTTCCGTTTTGTCATACACCGGTTCGCCCATATCAGCATCATTGCGAGAATAAAAGCCATCGTTAAAGGGGTCTGGGAAGGCCTGACCAGCGTAAGGAATGTAAAACGTAAAACGGCTTTTCTTCTGCACTCCATATTTATCTGGACCATGTATCTCATGAGTATCAGGCTGGGCTTTTATGCCATGGAATCGGTGGCGCACCTGGGCATTGAGCCTTCTTTTACCATCCTTTCTTTTGGCAGCCTGGCCATGATCGTCACCCAGGGGGGAATCGGGGCATACCAACTGGCGGTGCAGAAAACCCTCGTCCTCTATGGCATCAGCGAGGTCAACGGACTCGCGTTCGGTTGGCTTTTATGGCTAGTTCAAACGCTGATGATGCTGGGTGCGGGTCTCATATGCTTATTTTTGCTTCCGCTGATTAACAGAAAACCCCATGAAGGAAACCTCCAGGATAAGGGAAAAAATATTTGACCGTGCATCGCTGGCTGCCCGGGCAGAAGAATGGCGGAAGAGTGGAAAGACCATCGTATTCACCAATGGCTGTTTTGACATACTACATAAAGGCCACCTGGAAATACTGGCCAGGTCAGCCGAATTCGGCGATATCCTGGTGGTTGCCCTGAATACGGATGCATCCGTCAGGAAACTTAAAGGGGAACACAGGCCTGTGAATCATGAGGACTTCCGGTTGCTGATGATGGCATCCCTGGAGATCGTAGACGCTGTCATTCTTTTTGACGAGGAAACACCAGCGGAGCTCATCGCTGCCATCACTCCTGACATCCTGGTCAAGGGCGGCGATTATACGGTGGACCAGATCGCCGGGGCCAACCATGTCATCTCACACGGCGGTGAAGTGAAGATCGTACCCATCGTAAAGGGATATTCGACCTCCGCCATTATAGCTGCCATTCAGTCCCTTTGATCTAAACTTAACAAGGAGATGTTGATTCTATAGTTATTTTTACCGGGTATGGTTAAAGGAAAGAGTAAGAAATACACCACAATACCCCGCGATATCAGTTGGCTCACTTTCAATGCAAGGGTTTTGCAGGAAGCGGCTGATAAGAATGTTCCCCTCAAACAACGCTTAAAATTCCTTGGCATTTTTTCCAATAACCTAGATGAGTTTTTCCGGGTACGGGTAGCAGCCTTGAAAAGGATGATGAAATATGGCGCGAAGGCGATCATGCATGTAGAAGAATCGCCCCAGCATATCCTCGACAATATCCAAATGATCGTTCTGCAGCAGCAGAGCGAATTCGCGAGGATCTGGCAGAACATCCTGCACGACCTTAGAAAAGAAAGTATCCACCTGCTCACCGAGAAGGAACTTGATAAAAAACAGCAGGAATTTGTAACCGGATATTTCGACGAGGTGATCAGATCATCCGTGATCCCGCTGATGATCGAAAGCATACCGGCCTTGCCCTACCTGCGCGATAAATCGATCTATCTGGCGATCGTCATGTCAAAAAAAAGCAGTGCCTACCAGCGCAAATTTGCCCTGATCGAAGTGCCCACCAAAGTGGTTCCCAGGTTTATCATCCTGCCGGGACGGAACGACAAAAACAAATACATCATCTTACTGGAAGATGTGGTTCGCTTCTGCCTGCCACGCATCTTTTCATATTTTGGCTACGATGAGTACACCTCCCATGTAGTGAAAGTGACCAAAGATGCGGAATATGACCTGGACTACGACGAGCCAACCAACTATATCGACAAGATCGAAAAAGGTATTAAGAACCGGAGAAAGGGAAAGCCCGTCCGGTTCATCTATGATAAAGAAATAGATCCGGCACTGCTTGAATTCCTGGTGAGGAAAATGGGTCTGACCAAAAAGGATCACATCATTCCCGGTGGCAGGATCCACAACTTCCGGCATTTCATGGATTTCCCGGAGAACATCTTCCCGCCTGACGGAGGCCGGAGAAAAGCATTCATGCACCCGGAACTGAAGCATGTGGCCAGGGTGACGGACGAGATCCTGAAACGGGACGTGATGCTTCACTTCCCCTACCATTCTTTTGATCATGTGATCGACCTGCTGCGCGAAGCGGCCATTGACCCGGATGTTACCACGATCAAGTTAACGGCATACCGGCTGGCCAGAAATTCCAAGGTGATCAACGCACTTATCAATGCTGTACGGAATGGGAAAGATGTTACTGTGATGCTGGAACTGAGAGCCCGGTTCGATGAAGAGAATAACCTGCACTGGAAAGAGGTGCTTGAGGAAGAAGGGGTAAAGGTGCTTCTGGGTGAACCTAACCAGAAAGTACATGCGAAAGTCTGCCTGATCAGGAAAAGAAAAGGGAACCGGACGATCCATTATGGATTTGTGAGCACCGGCAACCTGAATGAAACGACGGCCAAATTTTACGGGGACATGTGCCTCCTGACCGCAAACAGGCATATCATGGCAGATGTGAACAGACTCTTTGCCTACCTGGAGAAACCTAAATCAGGGGCCAAGAACCTGAAGCTCTGCAAGAGCCTGCTGGTGGCGCCGCTTTTCATGAGAAAACAGATCATGGCGATGATCAGTAATGAGATCAGGATCGCGAAAATCGGGCGCCCTGCTGCCATCACGCTAAAACTGAACTCGCTCTCTGATGAATTGCTGATAGAAAAGATATACGAAGCCGCAGCTGCCGGTGTGGATATCAAAATGGTGGTAAGGGGTATTTTTTGCGCGGTGACCGATATCCAAAAATTCAAGAAACCCATCTATGCGGTGAGCATCGTAGATGAATACCTTGAACATGCCAGGGTGATGATCTTTTACAACGACGGCGAAGAGAAAGTGTTCATTTCTTCGGGCGACTGGATGGTGAGGAATCTTGATCATCGCGTGGAGGCTGCCTGCCCGGTAGTGGAACCTCACCTCATTGAAGAAATCAAGGACATACTGGATATCCAGTTAAGGGATAACGTAAAAGCCCGTTACCTCAAAAGCACGCTGGATAACGAATACGTTCAAACGAAAGGAAAGAAGATCCGCTCCCAGATAGAGATATACAACCACCTCTATTCAAAGGCCCTCAAAATGGCTGCTAAGCCGTCCTGAGCCAGTTATTGACACGTGTGGATTATTCTTATCATCTTTACGGTGGTTTCATAATAATATTGAGTTTTAAACGACTGAGGTGAGACTGGCTGCCATCGATATAGGAAGTAATGCTGCACGGCTGTTGATCACTGAGGTCAGTATCAGAAATAACGGGGAACCAGAGTTTTTGAAGCTGAACCTCGTGAGGGTTCCGCTCCGGCTTGGTTTTGATGTTTTTGAAACAGGGTCCATTTCGAAGGAGAAGATCGACATGATCCTCCAGACCATGACAGCCTACAAGCACCTTATCAACGCATATGGTGTTAAGAATGTGATCGCTTGTGCCACTTCCGCCATGAGGGATGCTTCCAATGCAAAGGATATCATACGTAAAGTAAAACTTGAGACAGGGGTCGAAATTGAGGTGATCAGCGGCGATTATGAAGCCAGCCTGATCTATGAAAACCATATCGCGGAGAATCTCAGTAAGGAAGATTCTTATCTCTATATAGATGTAGGCGGCGGCAGTACCGAACTCACCTTCTTCAGCGACGGCAAACTGATCTATAAGAAGTCGTACAATATCGGCACCATCAGGATACTGAAGAATATGGTGACGGACCAGACTTGGGATGAAATGAAAGATGAGATCAAACAGGTCACGAGAAGCTTAAAACACGTCACTGCTATAGGTTCTGGCGGTAACATCAACAAAGTGTTTTCGCTTTCAAAGAGAAAAGAAGGCAAACCTTTGTCCATAGACACCCTGAGGGACTATTACAAGGAACTGAGCAACTTTTCCCTCAACGAAAGGATGAGCGCTTACAAGTTGCGCGAGGACAGGGCAGATGTCATAGTGCCCGCATTACTCATCTATATCAATGTCATGCGGTGGGCCGATTGTACTGAGATCTATGTGCCCAAGATCGGGTTGGCTGACGGGCTGATCAACCATCTCTACGGCGAGATCATGAAAATTTATTAATTCGCCCATCATCCCAATTTGCCTATTTTCGTTTTACACCATCAGCCATTATTATGAGTGTAAATAAGGAAGTCAGGAGGATCACCACGCACACCCTCATGACCATGAAGGAGAACGGTGAAAAGATCGCTATGCTGACCGCATACGACTTTTCATCTTCCAGCATCATTGATGCCGCGGGGATCGATGTGATCCTGGTCGGTGATTCCGCCAGTAACGTGATGGCAGGTCATGAAACCACCTTGCCTATTACACTTGACCAGATGATCTACCATGCGCAATCCGTGGTGCGTGGCATTCACCGATGCCTGGTTGTAGTGGACCTCCCCTTTGGTACTTACCAGGGTAATTCAAAGGAAGCGTTAAGTTCAGCTATCAGGATCATGAAGGAGACCGGTGCCCATGCTATTAAGCTGGAAGGCGGGAATGAAGTTGCCGATAGTATTCAGCGGATCGTTGGCTCCGGCGTGCCTGTGATGGGCCACCTGGGACTCACACCACAAAGCATATATAAATTCGGCACCTATCAGGTCCGCGCCCGCGAGGAAGCAGAAGCAGATAAACTCCGTGAAGACGCGAAGATCCTCCAGGAAGCCGGATGCTTTGCCGTTGTTTTGGAGAAGATCCCTGCCCAACTGGCCAAAGAAGTGTCGGAAAGCCTCTCTATTCCAACCATTGGAATCGGCGCTGGCAAGCATTGCGATGGTCAGGTACTGGTGATGCACGACATGCTGGGCATTAACCATGAATTCAAACCCCGTTTCCTCCGGCAGTACGCCAACCTCCACGAGATCATGAGCAGCGCCGTAAAGCACTATGTGGACGATGTAAAGTCCAGGGATTTCCCGAACGACTCAGAGCAGTACTGATTACCCCTCCCATTTGCTTAACTTCGCCTTACAACTTTGAACTATGGCAGACTTTCTGGGGCAACTCGGTATCGCGTCACATAATCACGGTCTTTCCACCGGCCAGCATTGGCTTGGGTCAACGGGACCATCCATCGTTTCATCTTCACCTGTTGATGGTAAGGCCATATCCTCAGTATTTACGGCAGACAAAGAATCTTATAATGCAGTAATATCCAAGGCTGAAGAAGCTTTTTTGGAGTGGAGGCTTTGGCCGGCACCACGCCGGGGTGAAGTTGTCAGGCAACTCGGGGAAAAGCTGAGGCTGTATAAAGAACCGCTGGGGCAGCTAGTGTCCTGGGAGATGGGGAAAAGTCTGCAGGAAGGCCTTGGCGAAGTACAGGAGATGATCGATATCTGTGATTTTGCCGTTGGTCTTTCCAGACAGTTGTACGGCCTTACGATGCACAGTGAACGTCCCGGTCACAGGATGTACGAGCAGTGGCATCCGCTCGGCATTACCGGGATCATCTCCGCATTCAATTTCCCGGTTGCAGTTTGGAGCTGGAATGCAGCAATAGCATGGGTTTGCGGCGATGTTTGCATTTGGAAACCTTCCGAAAAAACGCCATTATGCGCAATAGCCTGCCAAAAAATAGTAGCCGAGGTATTCCGGGAGAATAAAGTTCCTGAAGGCGTCAGCGGGTTGGTTATCGGAGGGCGCGACACGGGGGAATGGCTTGCCACCGACCCTCGCATCGCGCTGGTATCTGCCACAGGTTCCACCCGAATGGGGAAGGCCGTAGGCGCTGCCGTAGCCTCCCGAATGGGCAGGAGCCTACTTGAACTCGGGGGCAACAATGCGATCATTGTTTCAGATTCAGCTGATATGAGTGTGTCTGTCATTGGCGCTGTATTCGGTGCTGTAGGTACTGCAGGACAAAGATGCACTACTACCCGGAGGCTGATCATACAGGAATCTGTCTACGATCAGTTTATCGGATTATTGAAGAAAGCATACGGTCAATTGCGCATCGGCAATCCCCTGGATGAAATCAACCATGTGGGGCCCCTGATCGACCGGGACGCGGTAAATACCTACTTACAGGCAGTGGAAAAATGCAGGGCGGAAGGCGGCCGGTTCATTGTTGAACCCGGCGTCTTAAACGGGGAAGGATTTGAAAGCGGGTGCTATGTGAAACCCTGCATTGCTGAAGTTGAACCCGGTTTTGAGATCGTCAGGCAGGAAACCTTTGCGCCGATTCTTTACGTGATGAAATACTCCACCCTGGATGAGGCTATTGCCATCCAGAATGGCGTACCCCAGGGCCTGTCTTCCGCGATCATGACCCTGAATTTGCGGGAGGCTGAGCAATTCCTGTCACATGGCGGGAGCGACTGTGGGATCGCCAATGTGAATATCGGCACCAGCGGAGCCGAGATCGGTGGGGCTTTCGGTGGTGAAAAAGAAACCGGCGGCGGCAGGGAAAGCGGCAGCGATGCCTGGAAGTTGTACATGAGAAGGCAAACAAATACGATCAATTATTCAACAAAACTGCCTTTGGCACAAGGGATCAGGTTTGAGATCTAGTCTTCCCAATTCTCTCATAAATTAGAAGGCGGGCCTGTTTAATATGACCGCCATACCTATTTTTGTATATAAGTAAATCTAAACTTGAATGAACTTTCGTTACCTCATAACCATCAGTGCTTTATTGGCTCTGCCATTTTTCTCAATCGCCCAGAAATCATTGAAGGAAGTTCCCAAGGGCTGGCATCTTATGGACATCAAGGAGGATGGCGTGTATGGCATTGGTGTAGAGAAAGCATACAGCACCCTTTTGAAAGATAAAAAGCCCAAACAGGAAGTAATTGTGGCCATTATCGATTCAGGTATAGACACCGCACACGAGGACCTCAAGCCGGTGTTATGGCGGAACCCAAAGGAAATTCCAGGGAATGGGATCGACGACGACAAGAACGGATTTACCGATGATATCCACGGCTGGAACTTTCTTGGAAACAAGGACGGCAGAAACGTTGGAAAAGACAGTGACGAAGCGGGCAGGATGTACTACAGGTACAAATCCAGGTTTGACAACTTCTCGGATACCGCTTCGCTGAACCCGGAAGAGCGTGAACAATACAGAATGTACATGCGGGCAAAGAACCAGATCGAAACCAATGGCAAGGAAGGTTCGCTGAACGTAATGGTGATGAAGCCCATCATTGAAAGGGCGCCTTATGCAGACAGCATTATCCGTACCAGCTGGAAAAAAGAGGTATACACTGGCGACGAATTGCTTACGTACAAGCCTGTCAACATGGAGCAAAACAGGGCAAAGAGCCTGATGTTGGGTCTGTTCCAGTCGATGGAAGAAGGCGAATACACCAATAAGAAGATATTCAAGGTGCTTTTTGATTATTATGACCGGGAAAAAAGCAAGATGGATATCATGGAAAAGCCACCGGTAGATTATCGTAACAGTGTAGTGGGTGACAACTATGATGATGTGAATGACAGGTTTTACGGGAATAACGACCTGATGGCCTCCGACCCTGAACACGGCACCCATGTGGCCGGTATCATCGGTGCCGTCCGCAACAACGGCGTCGGCGTAAACGGTGTTGCCAACCATGTAAGGCTGATGATCCTCAGGGCAGTTCCCGATGGTGATGAGCACGATAAAGACGTTGCCAATGCCATCCGCTATGCGGCTGAAAACGGCGCGAAAGTGATCAATATGAGCTTTGGAAAGGGTTTTTCCCCAAATAAAAAGTGGGTGGACGATGCTGTCCTTTTTGCAGAGAGCAAGGGGGTATTGATGGTTCACGCTGCGGGAAATGAATCCACCAACCTGGATTCTGCTGAGAACTACCCTAATCCCATTATTGCCAGCGCCAATAAAAAATCACCCAACTGGATCACGGTTGGGGCCAGCGGGCCGACCGATTCTAAACTCGTCCCCTATTTTTCTAATTACAGCGCCAGGGAAGTAGATGTGTTTGCACCAGGCGCGGATATTTATTCTGCTGCACCGGGGGGAAACCAATACCAAAACCTGGATGGCACCAGTATGGCGAGCCCGGTGGTTGCCGGCCTTGCAGCTACCATCATGGCCTACTATCCTGAGTTAACTGCTACCCAGGTGAAAACAGCGATAGAAAAGTCCGTCTCTCCGCTTGAGATCGGCGTGCCCAAGCCCAGCAGAAGCGGTGAGTCTGCGGACACGCTTAGATTTTCTTCCATGAGCAAAGCCGGCGGTGTGATCAATGCCTACGAAGCCATCCGGATCGCCGATGCACTGTCAAAATCCAAGTCGATACCGGAGCCTAAAGAACAGCTGCCTAAATCCACTATCAAGAAGACTTCAAAAGGCTGATCAGCTTTATACAAATTTTTACAGCATGGCCAGACCAGAACCTGGGGACTACGCTCCTTTTTATGAAACTTACGTGTCGCTTGTGCCCAAAGAAGACCTGATGGTTGAGATACACAACTCCCTGACCGAGATCTATGAGACCCTGGAGGCCATACCGGTCAGCAAGATCGACTATGCATATGCCGAGGGAAAGTGGACGATCAGGCAAATGCTTCAGCACATGATCGATACTGAACGCGTTTTTTCTTACCGCGCTACTGCCTTTGCCCGTGGTGAGCAGCAGGGTTTGCCAGGCTTTGATGAAAATGCGTATGCGGCGGCGGCTGACGTGACGATCAGAAACTTCCAGGAGATGAAAGAGGAACTACTGATCTTGAGGCGTTCAGTCCATTTCATGTACAAGGGATTTACGCTGGAAGCGCTAATGGCTGCCGGTGAAGCAAATCATAACCGGGTTACCGTCAATGCCCTTGGCTATATCATCGTTGGACATGTGAGGCATCATTTCAGGATCCTGAAGGAACGCTACCTATGATACCTGTTATAAATTGATTCGCTCAGATCATTACTTCGCTTTGGCGATCGCGGTTTGCTTGATCATGTCATCCATCACCTTTACGCTTTCGTCGAGGTAGATGTCTTTGCTTAACGATTTCATCCACTGCTTCCTTCTTTCGAGCTTATCGGTGTCGGCTGCAAGTTTCTTTTCATCGTTAGGAAGCAGGCTGAGGTTCAATTCCTGGGGCATACTTTTATTTACTTCTTCGATCTTTCTGATCGCTGCTTTGATCTCTTTCTGCTCAGCCCTGTATTTTGCCATATTCAGCGAATAGACTTTATCGTTCATTTTTTCGAGCTTGGCAACCGTCTCTTTGATAGCCATGAACTGTGGGTTGCTATTGATCCTTTCGCCGCTCATTTGCTTTACTGCTGATCCGCTATACCAGGTTTTAGCCGGGTTGAATGAAGCTTTCTGGATCTCGTCCCAGGGAAGAGCGTCCGGATTATCTTTTTCCCTGTATTTGAGATATTCAAACTGGTCGGGGATCACGATATCAGGCGCAACTCCTTTCAGTTGGGTAGATCCGCCATTGATCCTATAAAATTTTTGGAGGGTAAGCTTCACGGTTCCGAGTTCAGCTAACCCGCCGCTTCCATTGCTACCTGATGTGAAGGGCCCAAGGTTGTCGCCCTCCAGGCTGATATTACGCTGAACGGTTCCCTTACCATAGGTAGATGTACTGCCAATGATAATACCGCGATTATAATCCTGGATCGCAGCTGCAAAGATCTCCGAGGCAGATGCAGAGAACTCGTTCACCATGACTGCCAGGGGGCCATCGTACAAAACCGTTTTATCGCGGTCTCTCAATACATTCGGATTGCCCTCACGATCCTTTACCTGGACAATCGGACCGTCTTCTATGAAAAAACCGACCATTTGAACCACATCGTATAATGAGCCACCGCCATTATTCCTCAGGTCCATGATGATCCCATCCACATTTTGCTCTTTCAGCTTAATGATCTCCCGCGCGACGTCCATGGCACTCCGGGCCCCATTGGGCCTTTCCCAGTCTGCATAGAACTCAGGAAGGAAAATATAACCGATCCTTTTGTTATTCTCGTTAATGATCATGCTCCTGGCGAATGTTTCGTCTGTCACGATCTCATCGCGTATCAGAGTGACCGTCTTCAGCGACCCATCGCCTTTCTTAAGATAAAGGCGCACCTCAGTGTTCTTTTTACCCCTGATGATCTTTACTGCATCTTCAACATCATAGCCCGTCAGATCAACAGGCTCTTCCGCACCCTGACCCACTTTCATCACAACATCACCCACGGTTATCTGCTGTGATTTCCAGGCTGGACTGCCAGTCACCAGCGAACCGATCTTGATATTTCCATCTTCAGGTTTCAATGAAGCACCAATTCCATAGAAACGGCCACTCATCTGCTCATCGAAATACCGCTTTTCCACAGGCGGGAAAAAAGTAGTATGTGGGTCCATTGCAGATGTGATGGTGTTCACTAGCATATTGAAACGTTCTTCCTCATTGAATTTGACCTTAAGACGATCGAAAGTCCTGGTCATGGCTGCACTGACTTTACCGCGTGCGTCTTTCTCAAGTTCCGCATCCGCTTTAACCACATATCCTTCAGTGGTCTTGTTCTGCTCCCTTGAATCGAGCAGATCTGAGTAGCGCTCAAGGGAGAGGTACTTGAGTTTCTTTCTCCAATTATCCTTTCTCACAGCCTCTGACACTGCCCAATCCAGCTTATCGCCATCGATTACAACGGTCTCGTCTGAGGTATAAGTAAACGGATTGGCCAGTATTTCCTTATAGTAAACGGATACTTCAGTAAGGCGTTTCTGGTATATCGTATTTGCTGCTGCAAAAAACTGAATGGGCGCACCATGCAGTTCGTCATCGATCAGGTTTTCATACTTCTTCAGTTCTTGTATATCTGCCTGCAGGAAAATGTTCTTGTCGGGGTCCAGGTTCGACAGGAACTTTTTGAAGATCACCTTCGAAAACTTATCGTCGATCTTCTGGGGACTATAGTGATTGTCTTCCAGCATTTCAGCAACCTGCTTGAAGATCTTCTCATATTTTGTTGGGGGATTATCCAGCCCGGATGAATTAAATGCGATGAGGATACCAGCGATCGCAAAAGCAAGTAGTACAGGGAGGGATCTTTTATTAAACATATATTTTAATGTTTTGCCTAACATAATCAAATTTAACGGAAAAAAACCGTGTTTGTTGCTGGTTTTAGGCGATTTAACGTCCTGTTTGATATACCCCCGACAGGAGGATGATGAACGGTAGTAAGACAATAAAAAACTCCCGCCAGTTGGCAGGAGTTACCCGGGAGAATGATGGGGTTCGAACCCACGGCCCTCAGAACCACAATCTGATGCTCTAACCAGCTGAGCTACACTCTCCGTAAATGGGATGCAAAAATAGGAAAATGAGCAGCACATTCAAAATTCAAATTCCGAATTTTCAGGAGAAGGCATTCCAGGGGTTATCTTTGCAGCCCCTAAACCATCAGTATGAACATAGGCCTGGTTTTAATTCCCCTGATTTCCGCGTTTATAGGATACTTCACCAACTGGATTGCCATTAAAATGCTTTTTCACCCCCGTGAGCCGCTCCGGTTCCTGGGGATGACCATCCAGGGTATCTTCCCTAAACGGCAACAGCAGTTCGGGGAAAAACTGGGAAAATTGGTAAGCGACGAATTCCTTTCCTTCAGTGATATAGAGCAAAAGATCGCAAACCCCGGCAACCTCGAAAAGATCCTCCCCCTCGTGGACCAGCACATTGACGGCTTCCTGCACAACAAACTGCCTAAGGCCTTCCCTATGCTATCGATGTTCATTGGCGAGAAAACGATCAACACCATGAAATCCGCTTTCATGGAAGAATTGCAGGAATTATTCCCCATCCTGATGCGTCAATATGTTAATACTTTGCAAAAAGATCTGGACCTCGAACACATTGTGGAAGAAAAAGTGAGGGCTTTTTCATCGGACAAACTTGAGAGCATCCTGTACCAAATCATGGCAAAAGAATTCAGGTTCGTAGAGGTTCTGGGAGGTGTCCTGGGCTTTGTTATCGGCTGCATCCAGGTGCTTCTGACCTTTCTTTTCATGTAGCTTCTGTAACCGGCTTTGGCATTTTACTGTCCGGAATCACAACCATGTGCCCTTTATCTTGTTATTAAACCTTTCGTCTATAATCTGCCTGCCCGCCACAGGTTTTTTTAACGCTTTGCATCTAATAAACAAATTCGCTACATGAGATCGATACTAACTGTGTTGTTGAGCCTGATGATTTTCCCGCTGATGGCACAGCCGCCCCAGGGCAGGGCCGGCGGTGGGCAGAATATGAATATGGGCCGTTTTTATGGAAAAGTCGTAGATGGTAATACCAACAAGCCTATTGATGCCGCATCTGTTCAACTGATCCAGAATAAATTTGATACCGTCACGAAGAAAAGGGTTGAAACCGTGTTGACCGGTCAGTTGACGTCGGCAAATGGAAATTTCTCCCTGGAAGGCCTGCCTGTCATGGGACAGTTCAAATTAAGGATTAGCGCTATAGGATTCGTTCAATACGAGCAGCCGGTGAAATTTGAAATGAAACCGGGCGGGGACATGAGCCAGATGCTCAATAATGTGGACAGGGACCTCGGAAACATCAAATTGAACGTTGATGCCAAACAGATGGCGGAGATCACCATAACCGGCTCAAAACCCTTCATGCAAATGGGCGTAGACCGCAGGATCTTTAACGTTGAGAAAAGCATAGTATCCCAGGGACAGACCGCTACTGAACTGATGAGAAACATTCCGGGTCTGAATGTGGATATCGACGGAAACGTGACCCTCAGGAATGCTGCTCCTACGATATTTGTTGACGGTCGTCCCACTACCCTTACATTGGACCAGATTCCTGCTGATGCCATCGCATCCGTGGAGATGATCACCAATCCATCTGCTAAATATGACGCATCTGGCGGCATGGCCGGCATCTTGAACATCGTTCTTAAGAAGAACCGGAAAGCGGGTTATAATGGAAACATCCGTGCAGGTATTGATTCCCGCGCAAGAATAAACTTAGGTGGTGATATCAATGTAAAACAGAATAAGGTGAACGTGTTCCTGAGCGGCATGTACAACCAGCGGAAATCCATAGGCGTTGGCGAATCTTATCGCCAGGAGACCTACACATCCCCTAATATCATCTTCAACCAGACCAATGCTCCGGAGAGCGACGGGTATTTCATGTTCCTCCGCGGGGGACTGGATTATCTGCTCGATATCCGCAACACGTTAACGGTCAGTGCCAATATTGTAAGGGGTAATTTCAACAGCCAGGATCTGATCAATATCAGGACAGACTCGCTTTATAACTCGCTGGTCAGATCCGATTATTCAACCCGGTCAGTCCTGAATGACCGGAACTTTTCGAACAACAACTTTGCACTTGGATACAAACGCCTGTTCAAGAAGCCCGGGATGGAACTTACTTCAGACGTGAACTACAGCTTGGGTGCAAACGGAGGCGAGGGGCTTTTTACACAACAGTTTTATGATGTTAATTCCAATCCAAAAGGCATTCCCATCGATCAGACCACTACTGGAACCGGGGAGCGGAATTCTTTCACTTTCCAGACGGACTATATAAATCCGCTTTCGGAAAATTCAAAGATGGAACTGGGTGTGCGTGCTTTGGTAAACAACGTGCAAAACGAGAACCTGAACTATATCCAAAACCCAATCACGGGTGAGTTGATCCCGATCATTGCCATCAACGCTAATTTCAAATACCGGGAACAGGTTTATGCCGCGTACTCTACCTATTCAAACAAACTGGGCAAGAACTTTTCCTATATGGTGGGCCTCAGGGCTGAAAGCTCAACCTACGAAGGCGAATTGCTTACCAATAATTCGTCGTTCAGCAACTCATTCCCGATCAGCCTGTTCCCCAGTGTGTTCCTTACGCAGAAACTGAAGAACGACAATGATATCCAACTGAGTTATTCAAGGCGGATCAACAGGCCAAACTTCTTTCAGCTGCTTCCCTTTGTAGACTATACAGATTCACTTAATATCAGCAGGGGAAATCCTGGATTGGTACCTGAGTTCACACATTCCCTGGAAGTATCTTACCAGAAAACTTTTAAGAAGAACCACAGTCTATTGTTCTCAACCTGGTTCAAATACACAGATAACCTGATCACCCGTTACCAGATCAAAGAACCCAGTGCAATCCCCGGACGCGATGTGATCATCAATACGTTCATCAATGCAGATTACAGTCGTGCTTACGGCCTGGAAGTAACATCCCGCAACCCGCTGAGCAAATGGCTGGACGTAACTACCAATCTTAATTTTTACAACTCGAAGATCTCCGCTCAAACGGCGGATACAACAGCTGAGATCGGCGACATCTGGAGCTTTTTTGGGAAGATGAACCTGGCCTTCAAACTGCCTAAGAACTACTCCATCCAATTGAGTGGCGATTACCAAAGCAAGACCATCTTACCCCAAGGCGGTGGCGGCGGTGGACGTGGTGGCATGGGTGGTGGAGGTGGCGGTCGCAGTGGCGGCGGCGGCTGGGGTGGTTTTGTTCAAACAACAGCACAGGGCTATGTTGAACCTAACTGGGCCGTTGACCTGGCGATCAGGAAAGACTTCATGAAAGATAAAAAAGGCTCTTTGTCGATAGGGATCAACGACATCTTCAAGACAAGGCGTTATGCTACCTATAGCGAGTCACAGTATTTTATTCAAAACTTTGAGCGCCGTCAGGACTGGAGGGTAGTAAGATTAAACTTCAGTTACCGATTCGGCAAATTTGATGCTTCCCTTTTCAAGCGCAAGAATACCAGAAGTGGTATGGATGGAATGCAGGAGGGCATGCAAATGCAATAACTTCGTTCGCTAGCAGTTGAGTGGGGTCCTTTTCGCAGGGGCCCCCTTTTTTGTTTATCTAGTGGTTGTTCTTGCCTTCAAGCATAGGCACGAAAGAAAAAAGATCGAATTTTTCCTCATTGATCTCGTTCTCTGGGGACTTTGTGATCCGAAGCATTCTTTGCAGGTTTCCCTCATTGACAGGTATCACCATAATACCCCCAACTTTCATTTGATCGATGAGTTTGCCAGGGATAAAGGGTGCAGCAGCGGTAACAATGACACGGTCAAATGGCGCATAGGTGGGCAGGCCTTCAAATCCGTCCCCGTAGAAGAACTTAATATTGGGAAAAGAGTGGAGGTATTTGAATTCGCGGTTTGCATCGAAGAGGGGCTTTTGTCTTTCTATGGTGTACACTTGGGCGCCCAGTGCCGCCAATACGGCACACTGGTAACCGCTTCCGGTGCCAATTTCCAGTACTTTGTCAAAAGGCCGGGGTTGCAGTAATTGTGTCTGGTAAGCCACTGTATAGGGCTGGGAGATCGTTTGCCCTGCGCCGATCGGAAAGGCCTTGTCTTCATAAGCCTGCTGGTCGAAGGCGGAATCGAGAAAGAAATGACGGGGAACAGCATTCAGTGCGTCCAGCACCCGTTCGTCTGTTATTCCTTTTCTCCTGACTTCATCAACTAGTTTCTTTCGTAGCCCGCGATGCCTGTATTGATCTTCCGTTGGACGCATAGCCGCAAATTACGAAAATGATGTTTCAAGTATTAATTTGAATCAAGCACAATTTCACATGCCTCTCCAAATCGCATACTTTTCCGGAAATTAATCATCATGAACATTAAAAAACGGCTTTGGCCATTGTTGTTTGTTTTTGGATTCACCTTGTTATTTGCAGCGTGTAAACCAAGCGACGAAAAGATAGCTGAAGCAGTAAAAGCAAAAGTATCAGCGATTTCACCATCTGTCAGCGCTATTGTTAAGGATGGTGTTGTTACCTTAAGCGGTGAAGTAGCGGATGAAGCTGTGAAAGCTGCCGTTGTAACTGCACTGCAGGGCGAGAAAGGCATTAAAGACATCGTCAACAACCTGACTGTTACGCCCCCGCCTCCCCCTCCGCCGGTTATTGTAATCAATCCGGACGATGTGCTTAGCAGGGGTATCGACTCAACGTTAAATGCAAAAGGGTTCAAGGGCATTACGTCAAAAGTAAGCAACGGAGAAGTTACGCTTACGGGTACCGTCAAGAAAAGCGACCTTCAGAAAGTGATGCAGGCTGCTAATGAAATGAAGCCTAAGAAGGTGGTAAACCAATTGGTCATAACTAAATAAAATAACCCTAACATGGCATTACAGGAAAAATACGCCAGCCTTGTGCAATATGCAAGTGGCAATGGAATTACCAATCTGACCGTCAATGAACAGGAAGGTGTGCTTTACATCACATGTACCGCTCCTACCAACCAGGCAAAAGACCAGCTCTGGAACCTATACGAGTCAATAGACCCCGAGATGCGTTCTGCTGATCTTGTGTTGAATATTTCAGTAGACCAGTCGGTCCCGGAGACTTATGAAGTTAAGCCCGGCGATAATCTTTCAAAGATCGCCAAGAAATATAGTGGCATCAGTTGGAAAGATATTTTTGACGCCAACAAGGATAAACTCACTGACCCAGACAAGATATTTCCCGGTCAGGTGCTGACCATTCCCGTCTGATCTGGTGTTATTTAAACAGGAATGCGGTAACGAGATTATGTCGTTACCGCATTCTTATTTCTTCCTATATGTATCACAGGTTGAGATCAGCGATGATCGCCTTGATCTTCTGGTCCAACTGCTGGCTCACATCGTCGAATTGCTCACGCAGCTTCAGCTCAGCATTCACGCTAAAATAAAACTTGATCTTTGGTTCGGTACCTGATGGCCTTGCGCTGATCTTGCTGCCGTCAGCGAGCAGAAATTGAAGTACGTTACTTTTGGGCAGACCAATGTTCCACTGCGCGCCCGTTTTAAGATTTCTGCCTTCGCGCTTGTTGTAGTCGAGCAACTCGACCACATCAGAGCCTGCGAGTGATGAAGGTGGCGCACTGCGGAAACGTTCCATCATCGCGGCGATCTGCTGCTGTCCGTCCATCCCCTTCTTTGTGATCGAGATCAGGTGTTCTTTATAGAATCCGTATTCCACGTATAGGTCGATCAATTTTTCGTACAGGCTCCTGCCCTTGTCTTTCTCATAGGCCGCCATTTCACATAGCATGGCAACGGCACTGACGGCATCTTTATCACGTAATCTGTCGCCGATCATCAGGCCATAAGATTCTTCTCCACCGATGACGTAATGCTCAGTAGCTTCTTTTTCCTTGATCAGTTCTGCGATCCACTTGAAACCGGTCAGCACATTATAACAGTTGATGCCATTCTTATTTGCGAATACGTCTATCATGTCGGTAGTAACAATGGTTTTCACCACCATATCGTTTGGCTTGGCGATGCCTTTGGCTTTCCTGGCTTCGATCATATAGTTAAAAGCCAGCACAGCCGTCTGGTTGCCGTTGACCAGTACCCACTCGCCCTTATGGTCCTTTACGCCTATACCAACCCGGTCAGCGTCCGGATCGGTGCCCAGGAGGATATCGGCATCAATCTCACGGGCTTTTGCAAGGCCTATGCTCATGGCCTCCGCCTCCTCAGGATTGGGGTAAACCACTGTAGGGAAATTACCATTGGGCTCTATCTGTTCCTTTACCAGCGTAACATTGGTAAATCCAAATCTACGCAGCACTTCGGGAACCAGTTTGATACCGGTTCCATGGATCGGCGTATACACGATCTTTAAGTCCTTCTGGCGGGCGATGACCTCGGGATACACGCTAAGGCCCTTGACCATCTCCAGATAGGCCTCGTCCATCTGCTCGCCAATGATGGAAATACGGCTTTCACCACCCTCCCATTTCACATCTTCCACCGCAGTGATCTTGTCCACTTCCGTGATCACATTGACATCATGCGGTGGCACCAGCTGGCCACCATCGTTCCAGTAGGCTTTATAACCATTGTATTCTTTAGGGTTATGGGATGCGGTACAAACCACCCCGCCATGGCATTTTTTATGTCGTATCGTGAAAGACAATTCCGGAGTTGGGCGCAGGCTTTCAAAGAGAAAAACCTGAATCCCGTTAGCCGCCATCACATTGGCAGTGATCTCAGCGAACTGCCTGCTGTTGTTTCGGCTGTCGTGCGCTATGGCAACTTTTATCTCTTCGTTGGGGAAACTGCTTTTCAGGTAATTGGCATAGCCCTGTGTGGCCATCCCGATGGTGTATTTATTGATCCTGTTGGTTCCAACGCCCATGATCCCCCGTAATCCTCCGGTACCAAATTCCAGGTTCCTGTAAAATGAATCTGCCAGCTCCGTTGGATTCTCTTCCGATAATTTCCGGATCTCCGCTTTGGTGTTATCGTCATAATTCCCATTCAACCAGGCCTGTACACGTTGCTGTATCGCAGCATCCATAAGTAGACAATTTTAAGTGAAAGGTAAAGGAGTGAAGATATTGAATTTTGCAAATTGTAAAAGCTGGTGGGAGCATTGTATTTTTGACCTGTTGCAAAAGATCGCTATATCAGTTTTGTTCTTCCTGTCAGCCCTGCATGGCAGCGCCCGCCCTGCCGATACTGACACCACCGGCCCCAACAAAGCCCGGGTCTGGACCGTGGGCGCCGGTCAGGCAGTGCTATGGGCTGGAACCTTTGTTGGCCTGAATAAAGCCTGGTACCAGGACTACCCCAGGGAAAGTTTTCACTTGTTCAACGATTGGCCGGAGTGGCAGCAAATGGACAAAGCAGGCCATGTGTGGACATCTTACCAACTCAGCAGGATCTCTGGCGACATGTGGAAATGGACCGGTGTCAACCAGAGAAAAGCCATCTGGCTGGGGGGTGCCAGTGGTATAGCGTTTCAAAGCATCATTGAAATACTTGACGGGTTCTCCTCGGAATGGGGTTTCAGCCTGACGGACATGGCGGCGAACGTGGCCGGATCTGCAGTATACGTGGGCCAGGCACTGACGTGGAAACAACAGCGGCTGTCCATCAAGTTCAGCTATTTTCCCTACAATTATCCCGCGGTCTATCAGAACCGGGCTGCGGATCTGTTCGGATCACCAGGTATAGAGCGGGCGCTCAAAGACTATAACAGCCAGACCTATTGGATCAGCGCCAACCTCCACGATTTCTTCCCTGCCAGCCGCATACCCAGATGGCTGAATATTTCCCTGGGCTATAATGCCAGGCTGATGCTTGGGGGGAGGGAAAACAGGTGGACAGATGATGCGGGGGTAACTTACGATTATACCGGGGAACCCCGATACAGGCGCATATTTCTTTCTGCGGACATTGACCTCACCAGGATTCGGACCCGGAGTCCATTATTACGATCGGTGTTTTCGGCGTTGAACACATTGAAGATACCCGCCCCGGCCCTCGAATACAATACAAAGGGTGAGTGGAGACTGCACGGATTCTATTTCTGATCAGGCAACGTAAGCACCCTGGATGAGGTCGCCAGTAACCTCCACGAAAATGTGCTCGTGCAGGAAAGTGGACAGTGAAAGACCTACATAATCGGGATGAACCGGGTATTTCTTGTGGCTCCGTTCCACCATGACCAGCGTCTGGATCTTCCTGGGGTAGGCTTCCAGGACGGGTTTGAGGGCATAGGTCAGTGTTTTGCCGCTATTGGTTACATCGTCCACAATGATCACTACTTTGTCGTTAAAATCAACCGGCCGATCTGTTTCAACTGTTGTCGGATGCCTTTTATCCAGGGTCAGACTGATGAGCTCGGTCGATTTCCCTGAGATCTCCTTGACCATGCCGGCAATGGTTTTTGCCACCACCAGGCCATTATCGGCGATACCTGCGAAAATGATATGATCCTCATCCGCATTGTTCTCCAGGATCTCGTATGCCATCCTCCGCATTTTCTTCATAGCTGCATCAGCGCTAAGGATATAATTTTTTTCAATAACGGGCATTTGTTTCGGGTTATATTACACGTAAATTAGCAAATGTAACCATGGTTATGGAGTTCATACAGCAATTTCTTTTTCTGATCCTTGGCGCTCTTGCCATCTGGTTGTTCGCCAAAAAAATAGGCGAACTACGCAGGAATATTAACCTGGGCAGGCCCGAAGATTTCAGTGGGCATCAGCAGCAAAGATGGAAGAATGTGCTTCTGCTTGCATTCGGTCAAAAGAAGATGTTCAAAAAGCCTCTTGTCGCAGTTCTGCACTTTGTGATTTATGCCGGCTTCATCATCATTAACATCGAAGTGCTGGAGATCGTGATAGATGGTTTGTTCGGATCGCATCGTGTGTTGGCCCCGGTGTTGGACATCACCTATCCCTGGCTGATCAACTCCTTTGAGTTTCTGGCTGTGGGCGTGATCATCGTTTGCGTCATATTCCTCGCAAGAAGAAACATCCTCCGATTAAAGAGACTCAACCAAACAGAACTCGAAGGCTGGCCTCGACATGATGCCAACATTATCCTGGTTACAGAGATCGTACTGATGTCTTTATTCCTGACCATCAATGCTACGGACACATTACTGCAGGCAAGGGGTGTTGCACCCTACGCCCAGCATGCAACAGGTAATTTCATGTTTTCGTCCATGTTGCATCCGCTTTTCGCGGGCCTGAGTGACGGCGCGCTGGTGGGGCTGGAAAGGGCATCCTGGTGGCTCCATATCCTGGGCATTTTTGCTTTCCTGAATTATCTTCCTTATTCAAAACACCTGCATATCATCTTTGCCTTCCCTAATGCCTACTACACGAGGCTTGATCCTCAGGGGAAGATGAATAATATGCCTGAGATCCAGAAGGAAGTGCTTTATGCCATGCAACCTGAGTTGGCGCCAACCCATACCGACGATCCGCCTAAGCGATTTGGCGCCAAAGACGTTTTTGACCTCAGTTGGAGAAACCTCCTGGATGCATATAGTTGTACCGAGTGCGGCAGATGTTCGTCTGCCTGCCCCGCGAATATAACAGGCAAGGTATTGTCGCCACGTAAGATCATGATGGATACCCGTGACCGAATGGAGATCATTGGTAAGAACATCAACGTCAATGGAGAGTTCAAAGACGATGGAAAATCGTTGCTGCACAACCATATCAGCCAGGAAGAGATCAGGGCCTGTACCACCTGCAATGCCTGCGTGGAAGCATGCCCGGTTGGCATTAGCCCGCTAGACATCATCCTGCAGTTGAGGCGTTACCAGGCTATGGAAGAAAGCAATGTTCCCCAGGAATGGAGCGGCATGTTCAGCAACACGGAAAACAATTTTGCCCCCTGGAAATTTTCGCCGGACGAGCGTGAAGCCTGGAAAGCGGGATAAAGCGTACCCACATCAACCACTTTATTCCAAATGACCATCTTTTTTCATTTTTGAAATAGAGTCTTTTTGTTTAACGAGCTTTAGCAACTGTATTACCGCGGTGAGTAGGAAAATGCCACCGATCACCCATTGGATGATATCCTGCCTGGCATTCAGAGACTCCACCAGCAGTTTACCACCAAAGATGAATATGCATTGCCCCATAAAGGTACCAATGCCGATCCCTGCCACATATGGGACATAATGATTTTTCTCGCGCTTCAGAAGCCCTTTAGAGGTAAGTATCGTACTCCAGCCAAACCAGAAAGGAATCTGCATGGGATTGATGGCGCTCAGGCCCGCACCGAGCCAGAACCGGTGAACAGTATTGGACAAGATCGGATTTGACCTTACAGAGGGATGAATGGCGGTGTAGAAGCTGGAAACAGCCAGGGCAAGCACAATGAAAAGAGTGGCCCATTCCATGGCCACCAACATTTTTTTACGCTGGCGGAACCAGCCCATGGCCACCAGGGTGCCTCGGACATAGATCACTTCAACCAGTAAGGCTCCCATAGAAAAATAAAGGGCGGGCCTTACCCCGTCTGTTACGGAGATCTGCATGGCAGAAATATTCAATGTCCCCATGGGCAGCGTACCGAGGAAACTGATGAACATACCGGTCATGAATACTCGTAGCAATGGTTTCATGGTTTACTATAAAATATTTGCAGACATGGCATCCAGTTTTCTGGAAGCTTCTTTGTCTTTCCGGAATATCTGTCGCCCTTCCCTGAATGAAGGATAGGGTACTCCCCTGTCGTGGTTCATCTTACTGATCCGCGCCATGATATTCCAGTGCCGGATGATCTCCCTGACGGCAAAAAAAATGGAATGTTCAGGATCGTATATATGGGTGGGTTCGGCACCGGCGCCATTCAGTTCAATGATCAAGAACTTCTCCCCTTTTCTAAGTTCTTCAAGGGAATTGTATCGGATATCAAAACGTCCAAAATAGAAACCGTCGATCTGCTTGCTGAGCCTGTCTATGGTATTGGTCAATGCTTCATCGATCCAGGAAGACCGGTCAAGGAATTTCGAACCGCGGGCGTGGTTCCCGATTTCTGACAAAATCACAACTTCTCCTGCTGCAGGTATCCTGTCCAGGTTATCACGGTGCATGTTCTCCAGGCTGGAGAGGTACATGATCCCCCGTTTATCATTCCTGATCAGCGTATGCAGGTTATGCTTCCCATTGCCGGTCACGGTAAGAAATTCTTTGCTTACGATGCCCGTGAGCCGTCCTTTCTCTTCATTGGGCATCCGGTGATAAAATATGCCTACTTCCAGCGGATATTCAATAAAGGCCTGGATATGGTAATCCATGGTTGCCTTTTCTGCATAGGAGGAGATATCCTGCTCGTTGCGAAGGATCTTAACACCTCTTCCCCGCCCACCGATATCAGGTTTACCGACCAGCGGAATAGAAAGTCGCTGTTCCCTTAATGTCTCCAGCACCCGGGATGCCGGGGTACCTGCGTCAAAATGAACAGTCGCGGGGTAAAGGTCCCGTGGAAGGATATTGTGTATGTCTTTCTTCGATTCCCCGATGAGCCCGCCATTCTCAATGCAGGGGTTGGATGCACTAAAAAAGAACAGGGACCTTGACCGAAGGCAGAAGTATGCCCATGCCGGCATGGTCCACACATATACTGCGTTGAATGGCCAGTACTCCCAATTGAAAAGCCGGATGAAAAAAGGATGATGAAAAAATTTCCCCATTAAGGTCAGCTGATCTGCGGTTGTTTATATCCCAGTTGAAAATAAGATCTTTTGCCGTTCTTCAGGTCAAGGTATACCATTTCACCTTTGCCGGAACCCAGTTGCATGCCGGTAATGCTGACGGTTAGCATTTGCCCGTTACGGTTCATCAGCAGGTCGTTACTGGCATCACCGTCGCCCGTGAACTGGTGAAATCGCAGAATATCTTCCAAGACGGGGTCATCATTCAATGCCAGCCACTGATCGAACCAGCTCCTTCTTTTCATCCTGGTGGCTTCATTATAGAGTGTCACGGAAGACCAGAGATGCGGTAAGTTCCTGTCCTTCTCGGAGAAATGTTTTGCTTGGCCGTCCCAAACACCTTCAAACAACCGGTTATCGATCCACATTACCACGGTGAATGGCTCTATGTTTTCCAGGGGAATGTCTTTAAAAGCAGCCAGCGGGTCTTCATGGCCAAGTATATCCAGCAAGACCAGTCCCCTGCTGCGCCGGTATGGCGGCTGGGGATCGTGGGGTTCAAGCCCCCCGTTCAGGAGCACGACAGCATGGCCATTTTCGTGCATGGCGATCCAGGTACCACTCGCATCGGCATCTTTGGGAAACGTGATGTGGCCTGTCGGGAATGGATAGCAAGCTGGGCTCAGGGCATCCTTCCGGTCATGCTTTTCATCCCGGTTAGACACCAGGAAAACGCCGCTGCGGGATGGAATAAAACTTACTGTGCACATGTTTTTCTGTGCTTAACGGTCGCCGAAGCCACCCCGTAGCTTTCCGGCATATCTATGCCTTTAAGTTCTTTCAATCCAACGCGGATAAGAGCCATATGATGAATGGTATGTTCGAGATTGTAAACGATCTCCCTGTAGTAGTTTGTAGGGAATTGCATGGGGAAGGAAGCTTCTTCATCATATGCCCCTTCCAGCAACAGGGGCTTATCCTGTTTGGAAAGTCCAACCAGGAGCTCCTCCAACAACTCTAGGGCCAGATCCCGGTCGTTTTCAACTGCGCGATCCCGCTTCCTGTTCTCGTAATTCACAACACCTGTTTGATATCCCGCTTCAAGGCACTGAAACATCTCGATGATATGCCTGACATGTTGGCCAATGGATGAGGCAGAAAGATGATCACAGGGGGATGAGTATTGGTCCTGGGTAAGCATGCGCAGCGACCCCGACAGCTGTTCAAAAACTTTCGTAACGGCAAGTTGCAATTGCATCAAATCTTGTTGTTAATGATATGAAAGGACCTTTTGCTAAAAAGGATCGACAAATATATAGGAATTTCCCAAGGGTTTAACGGCCCTGGGCGTAGCCGACGCACGCCGGGATGGAAATTCTGATGGGATCGGGTCCAACCGATTATTAGGTTTGATTTAAAACAAAACCAGCCACTCTTCTTTATATTTGAAAAAACATATGATATGCAGGTTCCTACCATGGCAGAAGTGATAGCAAAAGGACAGGTACCGGATATTCTGTTCTGGGTGGGTTGCGCCGGAAGCTTCGACCAGCGGGCGCAGAAGATCACCCGGGCATTTGCCGCTATTTTGAACAAACTGGAGATCAATTATGCCATACTGGGCAACGAGGAAGCCTGCACCGGGGACCCCGTGAGAAGGGCCGGGAATGAGTTCATGTTCCAGATGATGGCTTACCAGAATATCCAGGTGCTGAACCAGTATAATGTAAAGAAAATTGTCACCACCTGCCCGCACTGCTTCAATATCCTGAAGAATGAATATGCTGAGTTGGGTGGTCATTACGAGGTGGTGCATCACAGTTCTTTCCTGCAATCTCTCATCAACGAAGGCCGCATAAAACTCAAAGGCGGTGGGAGCTTCAAGGGTAAGCGGATCTCCTATCACGACTCCTGTTACCTGGGGCGTGCCAATGGGATTTATGAAGCGCCCCGGCAGGTACTGGAGATCCTTGATGCCGAATTAGTGGAAATGAAACGGTGCCGTACCAACGGACTTTGTTGTGGGGCCGGTGGCGCACAGATGTTTAAGGAAGAGGAAAAGGGTGACAAACGCGTAAACCAGGAAAGGACGGATGAGGCCATAGATACCGGCGCAACGATCATCGCAGCGGCCTGCCCATTCTGCAATACCATGCTCACAGACGGAGTGAAAGTCAGGGAAAAAGAAGATGATGTGAAAGTGCTGGATATTGCAGAACTGATAGCCGCCTCCATGCAGGATGAGCACGCATAAATGTTATCTTTGACCGATGAATCTCGAATACAAACATCTCCTTCCAGAAAACTTCCACCCTGGCTCAAGGGTATGGGTTTACCAGTCCAACAGGCTGTTTAGTTTGAGTGAAGCCCTGACTATTGAAGACCGGTTGAATGAATTTGTGGCGGCTTGGAACTCCCATGGTGACCCCGTCAAGGGTTTCGGCACATTATTCTTTGGACAGTTCGTGATCCTGGCAGCAGATGAATCCGCTACGGGTGTGAGTGGTTGCAGCACAGACAGTTCGGTAAGGCTCATCAAAGAATTTGAAAAGAGTTTTAGCGTGAATCTGTTCGACAGGCATTTACTGGCTTTTGTGATCAAGGACAGGATTCAGATGCTCCCGTTGAACCAATTGAATTATGCTGTTGAAAATGGATTTATCAATGCCGATACCCTGTACTTCAACAACACGGTATTAACACTCGAAGAACTTCAAACAAAATGGTTGATTCCTGTTAAGGAAAGCTGGCTGGGCAAAAAAATTCCCATTCGGGCTGAAGGATCGCCCGCACAATAGAATTCTATTTTTTGACGGTAAACAGGTAAGTGAGTGTCAGGCGGAAATTCCTGGTTTCGGTAACCCCGTTGCTGATCACCCTGAAATTTGTCCCTACCGTGAGATTGTCATAGGTCTGCTGGATGAAAGGATCCACCAGGTTCAGCGTTGCCAACAATTTTTTCTGCAGGAGTTTACGTTGTAATCCAAAGTTCATGCCCACCGTACTCCTAACGGTCCCCTGTGGGTTGGCAAACCTGTTGAAGATCATACTACCGCTGATATTCCATAGATCTCCCGGTATGAAAGTGAAGTTAACCTTCGAGTTCAATGAGCCGCCATTCCGGTATTTATTGACCATGATGTCGTATTCGCTATATACTGAATAGGTATACCCACCATTGATATTCACCCGGAAAGTCTTTGAAAACTGGTATCCACCCCAACCGCTCACCTCATATTCCTTTTTTGCGCTGATGTTCTGCCAGGTGATCGTTGTCTTTCCTGACCCGATGAGGGTCCGGACGGTCGCATAAATATCGTCCAGCACGTTGTAACCTAACCCGATATTGTAGTAGTACTTCTTGATCGCCTTTCCAATCACAAAGTCGAAGTTATGGGATGCTGAAGGTTTCAATTCCGGATTCCCGAATCGGATGTTATAGGGATCGGTATAATCAACCGCCGGATTCATTTCCCAGATACCAGGCCTTCTGATGGAACTGCGATAAGAAGCGTTCATCGTTCCCCCATTCCCGAAGGACTTGTTCAGGGTTACAAATGGAAGCAAATTGCTGTAGGAATTGGAGCTTTTTTTCTGCTGGGAGTAGATGTCGAAATATATATCTGTAGCCTCCCAAACCATTCCTGCGGTGGCATGGAACCCCTTGCCGATCTGTTGCCGCAACGATGCACGCAGGTTGTTTATGTTTTGCTGGAAATAAAGGTCGCTGCTCAGCACAGGACTGAGTACATCCTCACCTGTCGGAAGCTGGTAATATGAATCCAGGGTCACCCTGCTGTTATTGTGGTTCAGGTAGCCACCCGTAGAAACGATGGTTTTACCGTTATTAAAGGGAAAGTCGTACGCTATCCTTGCATTCATTCCCTTGCTTCTGGTCCCGTTCAACTGCGACTGCACAGAATCAGGTCCTGTTGGCACATACTTGCTGTCAAAATACTCCTGCACAAAAAACTTGTCGGTATTATCCCAACTGCTGTTGGCATGAAGAAAGATCCGAAGGCGTTCCCCCTGCCGTTTCCCCTTATGCGTATACGTTAGGTTCATAGAAGGATTGATGTTGACCCCGTAGGACCTGATGTTGCGTTCAGAGATCCGGTACAGTTCCTCGAACCTGTTGTAGTTACTGTAACTGGTGAGGCCGTCATTGGTAAAATCATTTCCATTGTAGAGCAATTCGAGGCTGAAATTGTTCTTCGCGTTAAGGTCGTACTCCATACTGAACCTCACGTTGGGGCGTGCAGACCTGTTCACGTTGTTACTAGCCGTATGTAGTTGGTTGGAAGAATCCGGGTAAAAATTCTCACGAATGCCCTGGCCATTTCGGCGGTATTCGTTGTAGGCCGTTCCCGCTGACAGGTTCATGGAGAGTCCTTTTTTTCGGAAACTGATACTGAAGTTACCGCCCAGTTCTCCCCTTGTACCCCCATAGCCCGTTATCCTGCCATTGATGCCAACCTTGCCTTTGCGCGTGGTGATGTTGATCACGCCTCCCGGTTCGTTCGCAAACTGCGGCGGGGGATTGGTCATCACTTCGATCTTATCGATCATGCCGCCCGGGAATGACTCCAGAAAATCGCTGAGTTGCTGGCCGTTCAATTCAACGGGCTTCTCATCCACAAGGATCCTGGGCTCCCTGCCCCGCACGGAAACCTTTCCATCCGGGTCCGTGTTAACCAGGGGCATATTGCGCAACAGGTCGGCTGCAGTTGAACTTGCCGCCAGTGGCGACTCTCCTACATTCATGACTATATTGCCGTCCTTGGTTTGGATCAGTGGCTTTTCAAAATAGATTACGATCGCATCCATGTCAGAGGCTGCGGGCCTCAGGTTGATTTCCCCGAGCAGGACCACCTTCTTGCCGGGATGGATATGGATACTGTCCATCACAATGCTGCCAAAACCGACATAGCTGATCCTGACCTTATAAAGGTCATTAGGAAGGGAATCGAAACTGAAAAAACCCATTTTGTCGGACAGCCTGCTCCGGGTGGATCCCAGGTAACCCGTAAGCTCTACGCTGGCCCCATTTACGCCCAGCCTGCTGGCAGAATCGATCAAACTGCCCTCAATGGCACCTTCCGGGCTCTGGCCACGCACCAAAACAGGTATTATAAAAATTATTAAAATAAAAAGGCGGCGGAATTTCAAGGTTTAAATTTACCATAAACAGCCTGAATCCGGTTCATATATGACAAACTGTCACTGTTTTTCCGTATTTTTGGTGCCCCACAAAAAACAGGATCTATGCTTGAAGCAGTGAATCAGGTGCATGACGAAACCAGGCAGGGAGAGGCTTATTCGTCCTCCGTGGAGAACCCTGGGTTTGACAAGCGGTTTTATATCGAAAGCTATGGCTGCGCGATGAATTTTTCCGACAGTGAGATCATTGCATCAATACTGGAAGGCGAAGGCTTTGGCGCCACACGTAATGTGGAAGAGGCTGACCTGATCTTCCTGAATACCTGTTCCATCCGTGAAAAAGCGGAACTGACCGTAAGAAAAAGACTGACCGAATTCAAAAGGTTAAAGAAATCCAATCCATCCCTGGTGATCGGTATGCTTGGTTGTATGGCCGAAAGGCTGAAGACCAGATTGCTGGAAGAAGAGAAATTAGTCGATATCGTAGTAGGTCCGGATGCCTACCGGAGTTTGCCCTTGTTGATCGGGCAGGCGGAAGACGGGCAGAAAGCCGTCAATGTACTGCTTAGCCGGGAAGAGACTTATGGGGATATTGCACCGGTAAGACTTGACAGCAATGGCATTAATGCTTTTGTAAGCATCATGAGGGGTTGCAACAACATGTGCTCGTTCTGCGTAGTTCCTTTTACGAGGGGCCGCGAAAGAAGCAGGGACGCCTATTCCATTGTAGCAGAATGCAGGGATCTGGTGGAACGTGGATATAAAGAGGTTACCTTGTTGGGGCAGAATGTGGATAGTTATTATTGGCATAACCCCGAAACGGGCGGAGACGTCACCTTTGCCATGTTGCTGGAGTTGGTTGCCACCATTGATCCCTTGTTGAGGGTAAGGTTCAGCACCTCCCATCCAAAAGACATAACAGATGATGTGCTCCATACCATGGCAGCACACGAGAATATCTGCAAGTATATTCACCTCCCCGTTCAGAGTGGCTCAACGCGCATCCTTCAACTGATGAACCGCACTTATACCAGGGAATGGTACCTGGCCAGGGTCAGGCGGATCAGGGAGATCATGCCAGACTGCAGTCTGAGCTCTGATATCATTGCCGGCTTTTGTACCGAGACCGACGAGGATCACCAGGCCACCCTGGACATCATGGAAAAAAGTGGGTACGACTATTCCTACATGTTCATGTATTCAGAAAGGCCGGGCACACTTGCGGCAAAAAGGTATGCAGACGATGTGCCGGCAGACGTGAAAAAGAAACGCCTGGATGAGATCGTGGCGATGCAGAACCGCTTGTCGTTCGAGAGCAACAAGAAAGATCTCGGCGCAATAACAAAAGTGCTTATCGAAGGGAATTCGAAAAAAAGCGACCAGCACTGGATGGGACGCAACAGTCAATATAAAGTGGTGGTATTCCCCAAAGCCGGGAATAGCCTGAAACCAGGGGACTATGCTACAGTGAAGATAAACGACTGCACGCAGGGAACATTATTGGGAACCATAATCTAAGCTAATGGATCAGCAGCAAATAAAAAACAGGTTCGGGATTATTGGACACTCACCAGCGCTGAATTACGCGCTTCAGGTGGCGGAGCAGGTCGCCAATACCGATCTTACGGTATTGATATATGGCGAAAGCGGTGTTGGTAAAGAAGTTTTTTCACAGATCATTCATGCCTTGTCTGCCAGGAAACATAACCCCTTCATTGCCGTCAACTGCGGCGCCATACCTGAAGGCACCATCGATTCTGAATTGTTCGGACACGAAAAAGGATCTTTTACCGGGGCCATGGACAGCCGTAAAGGATATTTTGAAACGGTGAACGGTGGCACAATTTTCCTTGACGAGATCGGCGAAATGCCCCTGGGCACACAGGCACGGCTTCTTCGTGTGTTGGAAACAGGCGAATACATCCGGGTGGGTTCCTCGAAGGTGCAGAAAACAGATGTCCGCGTGATTGCAGCCACCAACAAAGACCTCTACCAAGGCACTCAAAACGCGAGATTCAGGGAAGACCTCTATTACAGGCTGAACACTGTACCCATCAGGGTGCCTGCGCTCCGGGACAGGAAAGAAGATATTGTGCTCCTGTTCCGGAAATTCAGCGTGGACTTCGCCGAGAAGTATAAAACATCCCCGGTTCAGTTGGACGACGAAGCCAAAGCCACCCTCCTCTCCTACACCTGGCCGGGTAATGTCAGGGAACTCAAGAATATTGCTGAACAGGTCTCCGTGCTGTCGAAAGAGAAAAACATAGGCGCACAGGAACTGAAGAGATTCCTTCCTGAGAATCGGCAGAACAGCATGCTGCCTGTATTGGCCAGTCATTCCAATGGTCAGCAGCATCAGGAATTCGGGTCTGAACGAGACATCATGTACAAACTGTTCTTTGATATGAAGAAGGACGTGACGGAATTGAAGAAGATGTTCCTTGAGATCCTCCATAATCCATCTTCCGCTCCAGCTGCGGCAGCCTACACGAGGGAGTCTCTGTTGCAGGAGTACCATGTGCCAACAAAAGAACTCGAACCCCCTGTGTTGGCCCCGCAACCCCAGCCGATGATCTATAACGGCTCAGATATCCATGATCATATTGAAGTGGAAGAATCGCTGAATATCATGGACAAGGAAAAGGAACTGATTGAAAAAGCATTGAGGAAACACAAGGGTAAAAGAAAAGATGCCGCCTCTGACCTTGGCATCAGCGAAAGAACCTTATACCGAAAACTGAAAGAGTATAATATCGAGGAGTAATGAAGAAAATAGTTTTACTGATTGTTATTGCCACTATGAACCTGTATGCGACCTGCAGGTACTCGATGAAGGATGTGTCCATTCCACCGGAAGTAAAAACGGTGAAGGTCAACTACTTCACCAATACGGCACGATACATCAATCCGCAGTTGAGTCCTAAGTTGACGGACAAACTCAGGCAGAAAATAGTGAACCAGACCCGGCTCTCACAAACCAATGGGGATGCACACTATGATATCAGTGGTGAGATCACGGATTACAGTGTGAGCACTTCAGGTATTTCAAACCAGCAAAGTTCAAGCAATAACCTGAATGTAACTGTTCACATCGTTTTCCGAAACAGGTTGGATGAGACCAAGAACTTTGAGGCTGACGTTACCAGGAATTTCCCGTTCTCTGCAACGCAAAGTCTTACGCAGGCCGAAACACAATTGAATGACCAGATCGTCAATAACCTGACCGACGAGATCTTTAACCGGATTTTTTCTAACTGGTAGTTTCCTATCTTCACCACATGAACCCTGCCTGGCGACATATGGCCCTTGCTGTTTTTGAAAAACAGGACAGTGACCAGATCACTGTTGAGGAGATAGACCGGGTGATCGACAGGTATCCGTATTTTGGCGTGCTACATTACCTGAAAGCAGGGAAGCTAATAGCGGAAGCCAACCCCGGGGCCCGGGCATGTTCTGCAAAAGCCGCACTGTTTTTCCCTAATCCCCATTGGTTTGATCATCAATTGAAACAGCAAAAGGAATCAAACGCTGAACATGCAGACTCCCTCGCCGAGATCATGACCACTCCGCATGATAACGCTCTGCTGGAAGCCGCTGAGGTGGAGGAATTCAATGAGAATGGTCGGAATCTAGCGGCAGCTGAGTTCCAAACCAACGAGGAAGATGTATCGGTGCAGGACCTTCCGGCAGAAACCGGGGAGCACACTGCAACACCGGCAGATCATTCCATGGCTTCCGCCTCTGGGCCGGATACTGAAGCGATTATACCGATCGAACCCCTTTATACCATTGACTATTTTGCATCGCAGGGCATCAAACTCCCGCTGGAGGAGGTCCCTGGTGATCAACTGGCGTTTAAACTCAGGAGTTTTACAGAGTGGCTGAAATCCATGAAACGCATCCAACCTGAGAGAATGGATACGCAGATGGACCGGGAAACGGAGAAAAAGATCCGGCAGACGGCAGAACATTCAAATGACAATACAGATGTGGTTACTGAAGCATTGGCTGAGGTTTACCATAAACAAGGGCTGGATGATAAGGCGGTAGAGGTGTATAAAAAATTAAGTTTGCTTGATCCCGCTAAAAGCGCTTATTTTGCTGCTCGAATTCGAGAAATTAAAGAGATTTGACATGGCTATATTGTTTTTAATACTGATCATTACGGCTTCTGTACTCCTGGGACTTATCGTATTGATACAGAACCCGAAAGGTGGCGGCCTGTCCGGCAATATTGCCGGTTTCAGTAACCAGTTCATGGGTGTAAAGCAAACCACAGACGTACTCGAGAAGGGTACCTGGGTGTTATCCGGCGTGGTCATTGTTCTTTGCCTTGTGTCTTCATTATTGATCAACAGGCCTGCAGAATCCAACAACATCATTAAGCAGATCAATACCAATTCAGGTTCTAATACGGCCCCGGTCCCCCAGCAGGCACCTGCTCCAGTCCCGCAACAGCCTGTGACGCCGCAGCCTGCACCTGCAAAATAATCTTAATCTGACCTAATTTATAAAAACCCTGCTTTTAGCGGGGTTTTTGGTTATTTTGACATTCTATACCATCATGAAAAAAGCTTTCACCGGACTGGCCCTGTTGTTACTGCTGATCTCTGCCTGGCTGGCATGGAACATCCTGGGCTCTTCTACCGCATTTGACACAACATCCAAAATACTCTATATCCCCTCAGCAAAACCAGATCGCGACGGCGTTATGGACAGCCTGAAGAGGAACAAAATGTTGTCGTCACCCGGTATGTTCAACTGGCTTGCCTCGAGGGCAGGATATTGGGAGCACATCAAGCCTGGCAGATACGAGATCAGAAAAGGGATGAGCAACCTGAATCTCGTCAGGATGCTTAGAAATGGAAGCCAGAGCCAGGTGAAGATCGTGATCAACAAGATCAGAACCCGTGAAGAACTGGCCGCATATCTAGGCAGGCAAATGGAAACCGATTCTGCGGAGGTACTGCGGTTTTTAAACAGTCCTGATTCAACCCGCCTGTTTGGCCTGGACACCAACAATATCGTAACAGCCATCATTCCAAATACCTACAATATGTACTGGACCACGCCTGCTTCAAAAATGCTCAGGCGTTTACACTCGGAGCGGGAAGAGTTCTGGAATGGGGAACGGCGGGCCAAGTTAACAGCAACCGGCCTTACAAAAGAAACAGCTTATATCCTTGCTTCCATCGTTGAAGAAGAGACCAATAAAAATGATGAGAAGCCTGTGATGGCCAGTGTTTACCTGAACAGGATGAAGAAGAATATGAGCCTTTCTGCTGATCCCACCGTAAAATTTGCACTGCGAAATTTCGGCCTGAAGCGGATCACGCTGAAGCACATCCGGGAAAGCGCTTCTTCACCATATAATACGTATGTGAACAAGGGTTTGCCACCAGGGCCGATTTGCACGCCGTCGATCAAAACATTGGATGCGGTGATCAGTCCTGCTAAAACAGATTATCTTTTCTTTTGCGCAAGGCCTGATTTTTCGGGATATCATAGCTTCGCGTCCAATGAAAAGGATCATTTCAGGAATGCACGCGATTATCAGCGGGCATTGGACAGTCTATTAATCAAGTAACCAGTTTCAACACCGTGTTAAATATAGAACGGATCATCATTACCTCCCCACCGGTCGCCTACGTGATCCGTAAGTCGAAAGAGATTTCTTTACCCGGTTTTGAAGGATTACCGTTGTTTGATGTGGTGTCATTCTTTTTCAAGCAGATGCAGCAGGTAGGCGTGAACGAAAGGGCAGCAGCCATTTCATTCAACTTCCTGATGGCCATCCCACCACTTGCGATCGTACTGTTTACGATCCTCTCCCACCTGCCCATGTCTGAGACCCTGTACGGCGAGGCACTGATCCTGGCCAGGCAGATCACGCCAGACAATTCCACCTTCAATATCATCAAGTCCATCATGGACGACTTTTTCAAACCCGACAACAGACTGATCTCAATTGGTCTGATCTTCGCAGTATTCTTCTCCTCAAATGCGGTTATCACGATCATGCGAACGTTCAATAAATCCATGCTTCACATCGAAGTGGAGAAAAGAAATTTCTTTGAGATCCGATTTGAAGCCATCAAGCTGACCGTACTCATCATCATCCTCATTGTAGCAACCATGCTCATCCTGGTCACCCAGGGAAGGATCCTGGGGCAGATCAGGAAATGGATGTTGATGGGTGACAAATCGTACAACTGGATCGTTGAACTGATCAGGTTCACACTCACTTTTTTCATGGTCTTCTTTTCCATTGCCTTTATATACAAATTTGCACCCGCCGTTCGAAAGAAATGGAAACTGGCCTCGCCCGGTGCGCTGCTGGCGACTTTTCTTATCATCGCTTTCACCTATGTATTCTCATACTGGGTAAATAATTTTGCAGCCTACAATAAAGTGTATGGCTCGCTGGGAAGCATCCTTATCCTGATGCTGCTGGTATTTGTCAACTCCCTGGTATTGCTGATTGGGTTTGAGCTGAACGTCAGCATCAATTCATTGAAGTCTATTGCCAGGAAAAGGCAGGCCACTCAGTCCTGATCGTCCGTCTTCAATTCCCAGGCTTTCATCAACTCGGTACGCATCTGCTCCGGCATATGAGGATGGCTATAATGTGAAGCAGCCCTTTTCTGCCGGT
>Ga0315904_10000671_pt1 | contig 54730 bp, 42 predicted proteins | sample LakEriMetagenome_6_FD_203529 | JGI IMG/M metagenome (GOLD analysis project Ga0315904, IMG submission 203529) | Freshwater fungal communities from buoy surface, Lake Erie, Ohio, United States - Buoy 12 MA120 | ecosystem: Environmental > Aquatic > Freshwater > Lake | place: USA: Lake Erie, Ohio...
CGACTTCCAGTGGTGGCGCCGCCTAGCGGCGCTGTGCGTGGCGCTGGCGCTGCAGGGCGTCGCAGGCGCGCAAGGCCCGTCGGCGCCCGGTGCGCTCGCCGACGGCGCAGCGGCGGCGGCCGAAGCGGAGAGCGCCGAAGTCGCGGCCCTCGACCTCGACTGGGAAGACGCCGCGCGCAAGCGCCCGGTACCGGTGCGCCTGTATCTGCCGGCCGGCGCCAGCGCGGCGCGCCCGGTACCGCTGGTGGTGTTCTCGCACGGTCTCGGCGGCTCGCGCCGCGGCTACAGCTACCTCGGGCGCTACTGGGCCGCCCAGGGCTACGCCAGCCTGCATCTCCAGCATGTCGGCAGCGACCGCTCGGTCTGGAACGGCAACGTGTTCAGCGTGGTCGGGCGCCTCCAGGGCGCGGCGCAGGACGAGGAAGCGATCGCCCGGGTGCGCGATTTCCGCTTTGCGCTGGACCAGCTGCTGGCCCATCCGGAACTCGGCGCCAAGGTCGACGCCAATCGCATCGTCGCTGCCGGCCATTCCTACGGCGCCAACACCACGTTGCTTGCGGTGGGGGCGCGGGTCGAGCGCAACGGACGGGTGATCGACCTGGCCGATCCGCGACCCAAGGCGGCCATCCTGCTTTCGGTGCCGCCGTTCTACGGCGAATCCGACCCTGCGAAGATTCTCGCCGGCATCAAGGTACCGACCCTGCATGTCACCACCACCGAGGATGTGATCCGCGTCCCCGGCTATTACTCCGGCGCCGAGGACCGCATTGCCATGTTCGAGGCCACACCCGGGCGCGCCAAGTTTCTCGCCGTCTTCGAGGGCGGCTCACACAGCATCTTCACCGACCGGGTCGGCACCGGCGGCGTGACGTTCAATCCGCAGGTGAAGGCGGCGACCCGGGAACTTGGGCTGGCGTTCATGAAAAGCGTGTTCGAGCGCGAGGATGCCGGCCTCGCGGCCTGGCCGAAACGTTTCGCCGCATTGCTGGCGCGCTTCACCGCAGGCGAGCGCTAAGCCGCGATGGGGCCCGCCCGCCTTCCGCCCCGCGTGACCCGGCTGCGCCGGCAATGGCCGCGATGACGTCCCTGATCGCGCATCTGCGCCGGGTGGCCGGCGCAGAATGGGGATTGCTGCGCCGCCATCCCAAGCTGCGCCTGTCGGCCGCCGGCGTGCTGCTGTTGCCGGCGCTCTACGCGCTGATCTACCTGTCGAGCGTGTGGGACCCCAATGCCCACACCCAGGCCTTGCCGGTCGCCCTGGTCAGCGAAGACGCCGGCATGGTCTACCGCGGCATCTCGGTCAACGTCGGCAATGAACTGCTGGCGGCCCTGGAGGCGGGCAAGGAATTCGCCTATCGCCGCTATCCCACGGCCGAGGCCGCCCGCGAGGCGGTGCGCAAGCGCGACATGATCTTCGCCCTCATCGTGCCGGCGGATTTCAGCCGCCACGCCGCGCCGGGCGCGGACACCCAGCGCGGCCGGCTGATCGTCTACACCTCCGAGGGCAACAGCTACACCGGTGCCGGCATAGCGCGCCGCTTCGCGCCGGAGGTCGCGCACCAGGTCAACGAAACCCTCAACGAACGGCGCTGGGCGCTGGTGCTCGACTCCTCAGCCGGCTCGGTGCGCACCCTGGACGCATTGCGCCGCAATGTCGGGCTCCTGAAGGCGGGCGCCGAGCAACTGGCCGAGGGCACGCAACAGGCCCAGAAGGGGATGACGCGCCTGGCCGCCGGTACCGCGCCCGCGCTGGCCGGCGCAGCCGAACTGGCCGGCAGCAGCACCCAGCTGGCGGACGCGGGCGCCCAGTTGACCGAGGGCATGCGGCGTACCGCCGGTTCGCTCAGGCAGATGCAGGCCCGGATGCCGCCCGAGGCGGAAATGCGCGCCCTGCGCCTTGGCGCCACCTCGCTTTCCACCGGCCAGGCGGTGATGGCGGATGCCGTGGAGCAACTGCAAGGCGGAGCCGGGCGGCTCGCCGGCGGCCTGGGTGAGCTGCGCCGCAGCAGCGAGGATTCGCTGTTCGTCGGCGCCGAGATCGCGCGCGCGGCGGAACGCCTCGAAGGCGGCGCCAACCAGCTAACGGAAGGGCTCAAGCAGGCCGCGGCGCAGCAGGAGAAGCTTGTCGCCGGCAGCAAGCAGCTCGAAACCGGCGTCTATCGCGCCATGGCCGGCGTGGCCGCGCTCGGTTCCGGCCTGTCCGGGCTGACCGGCGCGCTGCCGGAAGACCGCAGGCTCGATGATTTCGCCTTCGGCATGAAGGAGGCGGCGCGCGGCGCGCAAACCCTGCAAGGCGGCCTGCGCCAGGTGAACGACGGCGCCACGACGCTCAGCGCGTCGCTCGCCAAACTCGACGAAGGCGCGGCCCGGCTGGCGGGGGGCCTGGGTTTGCTTGCCACCACCCTGCCGGCCGACTCCCCCGCGCTCGACGGCACCGCCAACGGGCTGGCCGCGCCCGCGGAGTCGGTGATCGAAGTCGTCGCGCCGGTGGCCAACAACGGCACCGGGCTGGCGCCCAATTTCGTGCCCATGGCCCTGTGGGTCGGCGCGCTCATGACCTGCTTTCTGTTCCATGCCCGCAAGTGGCCGCAGGGCGTCGCGGATGCGCCGCGTCTGGCGTTGTGGCTGGGCAAGCTCGCGGTGCCTGCCGGCCTGGTGCTCGGCCAGGCCGCGGTCATGCTGGTGATGATGGTGCTGGTGTTCGATGTCAAGGTGCCCAACCTGCCTACCTTCGCCCTGACGCTGGGCATCGCCTCGCTGTCCTTCCTGGCCATCGTGTTCGCGATGGTCAAGTTCCTGGGCGACATCGGCAAGGTGCTCGCGGTGCTGCTGCTGATCCTGCAGCTTTCCTCGGCCGGCGCGCTGATCCCGATCGAACTGACCAACGAGTTCTTCCAGAAGATCTCGCCCTACCTGCCGTTCACCTGGGTGGTGCGCGCGTTCCGTGCGACGCTATTCGGTGCCTTCGACGGCGACTGGGTCATGCCCTGGGCCGCCGTCGTGCTCGCCGGCCTCGTCGCGAGCATGGCCGGCGCGTTTCTGGGCCGCTACCGCTTCGTCGAAGACGCAGCCTACGGGCCGGCCATCGACATCGATTGAGCGCGGCGCCCCGCGTCGCGCGCGGCTAGTCGAGGCCGCGCGCGGCTAGTCGAGGTCGCGCGCCAGGCGCACGCCGCTGAACTGCCAGCGCGCGTCGGTGGGAAAGAAGTTGCGGTAGGTCGCCCGGATATGCGAGCGCGGCGTCGCGCATGAACCGCCGCGCAGCACGTACTGGTTGACCATGAACTTGCCGTTGTATTCGCCGACCGACCCTTCCCAGGGGCGGTAGCCGGGATAGGCGCTGTAGCTGCTGGCGGTCCATTCCCAGACATCGCCCAGCAGTTGCGCCGGCCGGCCGTCGGCAGTGGCGGCGGGCAGCGGCCTGAGCGCGCCGGCGTCGGCGAAATTGCCTGCGGCGAGCGCCGCTGCGAAGCGGTCGGAAGCAAGATGCTCCCACTCGCCTTCGGTCGGCAGGCGCGCGCCGCGCAGTTCCGCGCGGTTGGCGCCTGCCCAGCGTGCGAACGCGTCGGCCTCGAAGTAGCTGATGTGCGCGACCGGGGCATGGCGGTCGAGCGGTATCAGGCCGTTCAGGGTGAACTGATGCCAGGCTTGGCCTCCGGAGGCGCCGCGCTGCCAGTAGAGCGGTGCCTCGACGGCATGGGCGACAACCCAGTCCCAGCCGGCCGAGAGCCACCAGCGCGGGTCGCCGTAGCCGCCGTCGGCGATGAACTCCGCCCATTCCCCGTTGGTGACCGGGCGGTTGGCCAGCGCATGCGGCGCAAGCCAGGCCTTGTGGCGCGGGGTTTCGTTGTCGAAGGCGAAGCCCGCGCCGTGGTGGCCGATCTCCACCAGGCCATGCGCACCGGCGTGCCAGCGATGCGGGTCGGGCGCCGCCGCGACGCGCGGCAATGCGCCCGCATACACCGGATGCAGGGGATTCTTCGACAACGCGTGCAGGATGTCGGTGAGCAGCAATTCCTGGTGCTGCTGCTCGTGCTGCAAGCCCAGTTCGACCTGCCACAGCCAGTCGGCGGCCGGTGCGTCGCGCAGCAGGCGCAGCATGCGTTCGTCGACGTTGGCGCGGTATGCCTTGACCTCCGCCAGGCCCGGCCGGCTGATCTCGCCGCGGCGCGCGCGCGGATGCTTGTCGCCCACCGCGTTGTAGTAGCTGTTGAACAGCACGCGGTAGGCGGGATGGCAGGGCCGGAAACCGGGTTCGTGCGCGGCCAGGATGAAGGTTTCGAAAAACCAGGTCACATGCGCGAGGTGCCACTTCGTCGGGCTGGCATCGGGCATCGATTGCACCTGGCAGTCCGCCTCGGACAGCGGCGCCGCCAATGCCATGGTGCGGCCGCGCACGGCGACGTAGCGCGCCGCCAGCGCGGTGGCGGCGCAATCCCGTGTCGTTGGCTGGGCGATCATGCGAATCGGGTCGGTGAGCAATGCATGCCCCGGATGGTACATTGCCTGCCATGCAAGCATCCCTTCCGCAGCCCGCGCCGCCGCCCCCGGCCCGCGCGCGCGAGCCGCAATTCATCGAACTCTTCGCGGCTGACGCCGCGGCCGTCCGCGACGAACTGATCGCGGGATTCCGGCAGGCCCGGGCGCGGGTATCCCCCAAGCATTTGTACGATCCGCTCGGATCGCGCCTGTTCGAAGCCATTACCGAACTGCCCGAGTACTACCCCACGCGCACCGAGCGCGGCATTTTCGAACGCCATGCCGGCGAGATGGCCGCCGCGGCCGGTCCCGGCCGCACGTTCGTGGACCTGGGCGCGGGCAATTGCGCCAAGGCGGCGCGCCTGTTCGGCGCGTTCCGGCCGTCGCGCTACGTGGCGGTGGACATATCGGCGGCCTATCTGCGCGAATCGCTGTCGAGCCTCAAGCGCGAATATCCCGACATCGACATGCTGGGGATCGGGATGGATTTTTCGACCGTCCTCGATCTGCCCGACCAGGTCGGGCCGGGACCGCGCACCCTGTTCTACCCCGGCTCGTCGATCGGCAACTTCGAGCCGGCGGCGGCGCGCCTGTTCCTGCGCCAGTCGCACGCGGCCTGCGCCGGCGGTGCCCTGGTGATCGGCGTCGACCTGGTCAAGGCGGCAAGCGTTCTCGAGCCCGCCTACGATGATCCGCTGCAGGTGACCGCCGCCTTCAACCGCAACCTGCTCCTGCATGTGAACCGGGTGGCGGGCACCGATTTCCGGCTGCAGGACTGGGCACACCGCGCGTTTTTCAATGTGCATGAGTCGCGCATCGAGATGCACCTGCAAGCCGCGCGAGCGCTGACGGTGCGCTGGCCGGGCGGGCAGCGCGACTTCGCCGCCGGCGAGACCATCCACACCGAAAACTCGTGCAAGTGGCATGTCGCCGATTTCGCGCGCCTGCTCGAGGAAGCGGGGTTCCGCACACCGCGCCATTGGCAGGACGAGCAAGGCTGGTTCGCCGTGTTCGTCGCCCGGGCATGAGGCGCCGAGCGCGGGCGGCGGCGCGCGAGCCGGGGTGCCGTTTCGGGATATAAAGCCGGTGTGGCAAGACCTTCGATATTCATCGTCGCACCGGCGCCGGCCGCGGCGGACAGCGGCGACTGGCAGACGGCGCGCCGCTGGGCGCGCCTGCTCGCCGACGACTACCGCACGCGCATTGCCGCGCACTGGAGCGGCCAGCCGGCCGACCTGATGATCGCCCTGGATGCGGCGCGTTGCGCCGACGCCATCGCGGCCTGGTCGGGGCAACTGGTGAAGGCGCCGCTGGTGGTCGCGCTGACGGGCACCGAGGCGTATCGCGACAGCCTCGGCGATGCGGCGGTGCGCCATTCGCTGCACCTGGCGGACCGGCTGATCGCGCAGCAGGATATGGGGCCGCGCAGCCTGAGCGCCGCCCTGCGCGCCAGGACGGCGGTGATCCTGCAGTCAGGCGCGCGGCGCCGGCGCCTGGCGAAGACGCGGCGCCACCTGCGCGCGCTGATGGTCGGTCCGCTCAGCCCGGAAAGATCGCCGGAAACCTGGTTCAAGGCGGCGCGCATTCTCGCCGAGCGCGACGACATCTTGCTCGACCACGTGGGTGCGCCGCTCGATGCCGGGCTGGCCGATGCCGCGTACGCCACGCAGGCCGATTGCCCGCGCTATCGCTGGCTGGGCGGGCTCGCGCACGCGCAGGCCTTGAAGCGCATCCAGCGCGCCCACCTGCTGGTGCAGGCCGGCCGCGCGGCGGGCGGCGCGCATGCGCTGCTCGAGGCGGTGCGTTCCGGCACGCCGGTGCTGGCCGCGCGCATCGACGGCCATGTCGGCATGCTGGGCGAGGACTACCAGGGCTATTTCCGCTGGAGCAATGCCGCGCAGCTGGCGGCCCTGCTGGTGCGCTGCCGCGAGGGCATGGCGGCGCCGGACGGCGGACTGCTCGGGCGCATCGCGGGCCAGTGCGACGAGCGCTCGTCGCTGTTCGAGCCAGCGCGCGAGGCCGCGCAATTGCGCGCCCTGCTGGGCGCGCTGCTGCGCCCGGGCTGAAGGGACGGCGACGCGATGCGCGCCGCGCCTCACCCGCGCCCGTTGGCCGGCGCGGACAGGCGCCACAACGCGTGGCGCCAGCCGATGGCGATGGCGGCCACCAGCGCGGCGCCCAGGGCGCCGAAGATCAGTGTGGTGGCGGCGAAGCCGATGGCATCGATCACCGGGCCGGCGATCAGCAGGCCCATCGGCAGGCCCCACACCGCCAGCATGCGCATGCCCATGACGCGGCCGCGCATGTGTTCATCGGCGCTGCGCAGCATCACCGCGGCCAGGGGCATCAGGCAGAAGTTGTGCACCATGCCCGCGCCGGCCATCAGCAGGAGGCCCAGGGTGAAATCGGTGGTGCCGGCAATGGCGAGGACGATGCCGAACCAGACCAGCGCGGCAACGAGCATGGTGCGCCCGGCCCGCAGCGGGCTGCGCCGGGTCGAGATGAGGATGGAGCCCACCAGCCCGCCCGCCGAAAAGGCCGCCGCGAGGTAGCCGAAGCCCGCCTGGCCCACGCCGTAGACGTCCTTGGCGATGTAGGGCAGCAGGCCCAGGAAGAACGGGAACGCCAGCAGGTTCACCAGGAAGGCCAGCGACACCGCGCCGAGGAGGGCGGGCTGGGTCCACACGTAGCGCACCCCCTCGCCCAGGTCGCGCCAGGGGGTGGCGGGCGTCCGGACGACCGGCGCGGGCCGCACGTCGATCCGGCGCGAAAGGAAGAAGCTCAGCGTGTACAGCAGGGTCACCACCAGGTAGGCCGGCCCCATGCCGAACAGCGCCACACTGCCCGCGCCGGCGAGCGAGCCGGCGATGCGCGCCGAATCCGCGGTGGTGCGCGAGATGGCCAGCGCCTCCAGCAGGCGGGTGCCGGGCATGATTTGCGCGATCAGGGTCTGGCGCATCACCATGTCGGAGGGGCGGATCAGGCCCACCAGGGCGGCGACGACGAACACGTGCCACGGCATGAGCAGATCGGTCATGGCCAGGGTGGTGAGGGTGGCCGCCAGGACGGCGTAGGTGGCGCGCGTGAAACACAGGATGCGGTGATGGCCGAAGCGGTCGCCGGCCACGCCGAACATCGGCGAGAACAGCGAGCCCGCCCACTGCACCGCGCCATAGAGCACCAGCATCTTCACCGAGCCGGTGGTGACCAGCACGTACCAGCCGAGGATCAGGGCCTCCATCTCGAAGGCCCATGACACCGCCAGGTCGGCCGGCCACTGGAAGCGGAAACTCCTGACCTTAAAGGGCGCGAGGGCGTCGGCTGGTGCGGTCTGGCTCATGCGTGGCGCCTGCGAATGCTGCAGGGCGAACAATGGCTCAACCCGGCGTAGCTGGAATCGAACAAGGGCATCCTGGACGAGGGAAGTTGCTGCATGGTCGCGGCCGCGCCGCGTCGCGCGTCGCACCATCCGTGTTTTGCTGTTGACCGAGCGATTGTGACAAACTCCGGCGCCTTCGGGTGTGTTCACAACGAGAATTTGTCATGGCGTGTGCCGCGCTGGCGTGCGGGCGAGGCTGCTAAAGTAGCGCTTCTCCCAAGAAGGAAAACCGCCGATGGCCACCAAGAAGCAAGCCAAGCCCGCCCCCCGCAAAAAAGGCGGCCAGACCAAGCTGCGCTCGACCGCCTGGTTCGACAACCCGGCCAACGCCGACATGACCGCACTGTACCTGGAGCGCACCATGAATTACGGCCTGTCGTTCGCCGAGCTGCAGTCGGGCCGGCCGATCATCGGCCTGGCGCAGTCGGGTTCGGACATCTCGCCCTGCAACCGCCACCACATCGTGCTGGCCGAGCGCGTGCGCGAAGGCGTGCGCGACGCCGGCGGCGTGGTGCTGGAATTTCCCATTCACCCCATCCAGGAAACCTGCAAGCGCCCCACCGCGGCCTTGGACCGCAACCTGCAGTACCTCTCGCTGGTGGAAATGCTGTACGGCTATCCGATCGACGGCGTGGTGCTCACCACCGGCTGCGACAAGACCACGCCGGCGCAGATCATGGCCGCCGCCACGGTCGACATCCCGGCCATCGCGCTCAATTCCGGCCCGATGCTCAACGGCTGGCACAAGGGCGAGCGCACCGGGTCGGGCACGATCGTCTGGAAGGCGCGCGAGATGATGGCCGCCGGCGAGATCGACTACAAGGGCTTTCTCGAATTGGTGGCGTCCTCGGCGCCGTCGACCGGCCATTGCAACACCATGGGCACCGCCTCGACCATGAACGCGCTGGCCGAGGCCATGGGCATGACCCTGCCGGGCGCGGCCGCGATCCCCGCGCCGTATCGCGACCGCCAGGAAATGGCTTACATGACCGGCCGGCGCATCGTCGAGATGGTGCACGAGAACCTCAAGCCCTCCGACATCCTCACCCGCGCGGCCTTCGAGAACACCATCATCGTCAATTCCGCCATCGGCGGCTCGACCAACGCGCCCATCCATGTGAACGCGATCGCGCGACACATCGGCGTCAAGCTCGACAACGACGACTGGGAAAGGATCGGCTATGACGTTCCGCTCCTGGTCAACATGCAGCCGGCCGGCGAGTACCTGGGCGAGGACTACTACCGCGCCGGCGGCCTGCCGGCGGTGGTGGCCGAATTGATCGCGCAGGGGCGCATCAAGCCCGCGATCACCGCCAACGGCAAGACGCTCATCGACAACTGCACCGGAAAGTTCACCAGCGACCGCAAGGTCATCCTGCCCTACAAGAAGCCGATGCAGAAGAAGGCCGGCTTCCTCAACATCAAGGGCAACCTGTTCGATTCGGCCATCATGAAGACCTCGGTCATCACGCCGGAGTTCCGCAAGCGCTATCTCGAGAACCCGGCCGACCCGATGGCCTTCGAGGGCAGGGCCATCGTCTTCGACGGCCCGGAGGACTACCACCACCGCATCGACGATCCGAAGATGAAGATCGACGCCGACACCATGCTGTTCATCCGCGGCGTGGGTCCGGTGGGCTATCCCGGTGCCGCCGAGGTGGTGAACATGCGTCCGCCGGCCTACCTGATCAAGAAGGGCATCACCTCGCTGCCCTGCATCGGCGACGGTCGCCAGTCGGGAACCTCGGGTTCGCCTTCCATCCTCAACGCCTCGCCCGAGGCCGCCACCGGCGGCGGCCTGGCCCTGCTGCGCAGCGGCGACCGCGTGCGCATCGACCTGAAGAAGCGCACCGCCAATATCCTCATCTCCGACGAGGAACTGGCGAAACGCCGCGCCGAGCTCGAGAAGAACGGCGGCTACAAGTCGCCCGCCAGCCAGACGCCCTGGCAGGAGATCCAGCGCGGCATCGTCGACGAATTGTCCAACGGCATGGTGTTGAAGCCGGCGGTCAAGTACCAGAAGATTCACGCCACCTTCGGCGTGCCGCGCGACAACCACTGATCCTGATGAGGCGGACGGGGCGGGAGCGCCTGTCCCCGTAACCCCCACCGTTTTCTTGAAAGCAGCGCAAAAAACAGCTTTTCCGCCCTTTATTTGTCTAGGTCAAAACCGATAATGCTTGGACGGGAGCCACCACAGCTCCAATGTTTGTCCGTTGATATTATCGGGGGAAAGGTATGTTTGTGCCGCTTTTGAAGCTTTTAGGCTTGACCAAGACAGATCGGATTATCGTAAATGGCGCGGCGCTAGCCGGCGAGGCGGTCGCGGAATTGGTTGCGCGTAACCAGGCGATAGACCGGTCCCAAGCCGTCATCGAGTTCTCGTTGCAAGGCGAAATACTGTATGCCAACCAGAATTTCCTGAACACCCTCGGTTATACGCTTGACGAAATCGTCGGCAGGAAGCACGGCATCTTTGTGGATGCGGCGTACCGGCAGAGCGCCGAATACCAGGCTTTCTGGGACAAGCTGGCGCAAGGCGAATTCCACGAGGGGACATACCGGCGACTGGCCAAGGATGGCAGTGAAATATGGATACAGGCCACCTACAACCCGGTTCTCGATGTCCAGGGCAAGCCCGTCAAGGTGGTCAAGTTCGCCACTGATGTCACTGAAGCACAGGTGCGCAATGCCGAGAGCCTGGCCATGGCCAACGCAATCAACAAATCACAGGCGGTGATCAGCTTCGACCTCGATGGAACCATTCTCGATGCCAACCAGAACTTCCTTGGCGTGATGGGATATGGATTGAAGGACATCGTCGGCAAGCATCATTCAATGTTCGCTGAACCGACATATGCCGCCAGCGCGGAGTACCGGGAGTTCTGGGCGAAGCTGGGTGTCGGGCAGTTCGATTCCGGCAAGTACAAGCGCATCGCCAGAGGCGGCAGAACCGTATGGATCCAGGCCTCCTACAACCCAGTCTTCGATGCGTCGGGCAAGCCGACCAAGATCGTGAAGTTCGCCCAGGACATTACCGAGCAGGTGGAAGCCGCCGCGCTGGACAAGGCGGTGCTTGAAGTGCGCTCGCTCGTCACGGCGGCGGTGGGGGGCGACCTGACCTCGCGCATCTCGCTGGCGGACAAGAAGGGGGATGTCGCGAACCTATGCGACGGCATCAATGAGTTGATCGAGTCGATGGCCGGGGTGGTCGGGCAGATCCGGGTTTCCACTGAATCGATCAACACTGCTTCGCGCGAGATCGCCACGGGCAACCAGGACCTCTCCGCCCGTACCGAATCGCAGGCCTCGAGCCTGCAGGAAACCGCCAGTTCGATGGAAGAATTGACCGCCACGGTCAAGCACAATGCCGAAAATGCGAGGATGGCCAATCAGCTGGTTCTAAATACCGCCGAAGTGGCACGTCGCGGCGGTGAGGCGGTCGGCGAGGTGGTCGAGACCATGAACGCGATCAGCCAGAGTAGCAGGAATATCGCCGACATCATCACGGTAATCGACGGGATTGCCTTCCAGACCAACATCCTGGCGCTCAACGCCGCTGTGGAAGCAGCCCGTGCCGGGGAGCAGGGGCGTGGTTTTGCGGTGGTGGCAACCGAGGTGCGCAATCTGGCGCACCGCTCGGCGACCGCGGCCAAGGAAATCAAGCAACTGATCGCCGATTCGGCGAGCAAGGTCGATTCCGGCACCAAATTGGTCGATTCGGCCGGCAAGACCATGGAAGAGATCGTGCTATCGGTCAAGCGCGTGACCGACATCATGGCCGAGATTGCTTCGGCATCAGCGGAGCAAAGCGCGGGCATCCAGCAGGTCAATCTGGCGGTTACGCAGATGGACACTACGACCCAGCAGAACGCCGCGTTGGTGGAGCAAGCGGCAGCCGCGGCCGAAAGCTTGCGCGAGCAGGCGCAGCTGCTTTCCGGCATGGTGGCGCAATTCAATGTGGGCGGCGGGTCACCTGACGACGCCGGCAGCGCTACCCTAATGCCCGGTGTGCAGTCCGCGATTGCGCAGCAACGGATTGCTCCTGCCAAGGCGCTCTCGCCTCAGGCGGCCAAAACGGCGCAGGCGCGCCTGCCGGCCGCCAAATACGTAACCGATGCGTTGGAGGCGTCCTAGTCATCCCGCCAGCGGCCCGAAGGCCGGCGGCGCAATGCGCCGCTGCGAGGCGGCCTCGTAGGCCGAGGCGATGCGCAAGATTATGTCCTCGCGCCCCGGGTCGGCGCGGAACACCAGCGAGAACGGCAGCCCGGGCGCCGGCAGTTCGGTGGGCCGGTGCGAGGGCGTGTCCAGGTAGCGCTTGCGGTCCGCGGAGAGCGTAAATACAGGGTCGTAGACGGTGGTCACATAACCGGCCGGCACCAGCACCTCGGTGAGGCCGGCGTTGGGGCCGTAGAGCGACTCCGGCGTCAGGTTGTGCGGCAGGCCGTACTGGCCGGCGCCGCCGATGATGCCGGGCGGAAACGGCGTGTGCAGGCGCACCAGCGCGTCGAGCCGGTTCTCGGCGATGACCATCATGTCGACCCGCCGCAGGAGCTCGCGCAGCATGATGCGCTCGTTCACGCCCTGGCGGCCGCCCTGCGGGTTGCGCGGGTCGGCGATGTCTTCCCAGTTCAGGAACGCGGCGCGCTGGTCGTCTCCCCAGAACCTGGAGCGCGCGTTGAGCTCGCGCCAGGTGGCGAGTGTTTCGGTCATGCCGCGCAAGCGCCAGTCGGCGACCCGCCGAGCAAGGTATTGCGAGATGTGGAAGCGGAAGGTATTGGCCAGTTCCTGTTGCTGGATGGTGCCGATGTCTAGGTTGGAAGGCGCCGGGATCGAACCCTCGGCCATGCCCACCAGGTAGTCCATCGGGTGCAGGGTGCCGGTGCCGAAAAAGCGGCCCGGCGCGAACTCGGTCGGCTCGACTGCCTCGGCGAACTCGCTGAACACCGGCAGGCCGTCGGCGCCGAGCCGGAACAGCAGGTCCGGCATGAAAACCGGCACCAGGCGCGCCAGCGCGCGGTTGAAGTCGGTCTGCATCAGCTCGACCTCGGGGTCGCGCTGCCACAGGCGATGCGCGGACTCCACCAGGGTGGCACCCAGGGTGCCGCCCAGCACGATCTTGATCTCGCGTGCTGCCGCCGTGATGATCGGCACCTCGGTGAGCGACCCCGGCGGATGCACCATCGATTCGCGGATGATGCCCAGGCGCATGCCCCGCAGGGCGCCGGCCCCCGCGCGGGCGGCGGGAATGATGTGGCTGGCGTAGGGGGTGGCCAGCACCGAGGCGCGCGGCACGGTGGTGAACGGATCGCGCGGATCGTAATAGCCGTCCACCGGGTCCTTGAGCGCGTCGAGGATCTTCGCGCAGTCGCCGAGCTTGCGCGCATGGATGCCGGTGCGGTCGCAGTAGATGTCCGCGCCGATGGCGCCGCCGTCGAAGCCGAGCATCGCCTTGTGCGGCAGGATGAGCGCGACCGCGTTGTGGTTGGAGGGGCCGCGGCAGGAGGCGCGGGTTTCCTCACCGAGGCTTGCCATCACCATGTTGACCGAGACCGACAGCGCCGAGCCGGAACTCGATCCCAGCGAGGCCGATCGGGTGGTGTCGTAGGGGTTGGCCGGATTGCCGCCCCAGGTGCTGCGCTGGTAGCCCAGGACCGACGGCAGCACTTTCTCGGGCAGGTGGCGGCCACCGGGGTCCCCGGCGCGGCCGTTGTATTCGGTGCACACCGCCTTGGCGAGGATGATGGCGCCGCGCGCGCGCAGTTGCGCCACCAGGCCATGGTCGCGCGCGGGAAAGTCGATGTCGTAGGCGGCGTCGCCGCCGCCGGTGGAGCGCATGTCCATGACGTCGAACGAGTCCTTGAACGAAAACGTCACCCCGTACATCGGCATGGCCGCAAGGTCCGGGTCGCGCCCATACTGTGCGTCGAGTTCGGCGGCGCGCTCCAGTGCGTCCGGCAGGTGGCGGAAGGCCTCGCAGGCGGGCGGTGCGCCCGGCGGCAAGGGGCCCAGGGACGGGTGGCGGTCGAACTCGCCCTTGCAGGTGACCGAGCGTTCGCCGCGGATGTTGAGCGTGGAGAGCGCATTGACCCGGCCGGCACCGGGCCTGCCGACGATCATGCCGAACTGCTGGAACACCGTCGGGTCCGAGGCGGTGGCTTGCATGCGGCCGAATTCCAGCGGCGGCCCCTGGTACAGGTCCAGGTCTGGAAGCAGGGTGGATGCCGCGACGGTGTCGGTCGGGAATTCGAGCGCGCCCTGCGCACGTACTGCACCCGGGGCCGGCGCGACCGGCAGGCCGTCCCCGGTCACGAGCATGCTCGCCACGCCGTTGAAGGCGCGGCAGCGGGCGATGGACTGCTGCACGATATCCACGCAGGTGGTGCGCCCGGCGCGGATGGCGGCGTGCAGTTCGTCTATGGTGGCCTCTTCGATGCGAAACGGCGCGGCATGGCGGTCGGTGGTGTCTGTCACGGGTTTTCCTCTGGGTCAGGTGGACGCGGGCGCACGGCGCCACACGATGCGCTGGGTGCGCGGGCTTGCGGCGGCGAAATCCGGCCCCGCGAGGGCCAGGGTGTCGCCCTCCAGATGAATATGGCGGGTGGTGGTGATGCCTATCAGCGCCGGATTGGTGGCGATCTCGATGGAGTGATGCACCGCGCCCTCGCGCAAGGCATAGCGGCCGGCGTAGGCGAAGCTCTCCGCGTGGGCGCCCGCGGCTTCCGAGGGCGTCGCCGAAGCGGCCGCGGTCCGCAGCTTGCGCATGATGGTCGCGCTCACATGGCCATCCGGCGAATACATGATGATGCCCTGCGCGTCCTCGCCCAGCGGGAATTCCGGCGGTCGGCCGTCGGCGTAGACCAGCGACCAGCTCACCAGGCGCCACGCGCCCAGGAGGTGCTGCACTTCGATAGCCATGGTGTGCTCCCGGGCAAGTCTGCGCCTAGATGATGCGCTTGCGGATCTCGGTGACCACGAATTCTGCCACGATCACCACCGCGAAAATGGTGGCGAGGATCAGCGCCACGCCGGCCCGATGGGCGATATTGAGCGCGGCGATGATGCTGCCAGTGGCCACCAGGTTGACCACCTGGTGGCGGCCTTCGTTCAGGGCCTGGGTGGACCCGCGCACATCCGAGGTGATCACCTCCCAGTCTTCCGGCACATCGGCGAACACTGCCGGGTCGGCGAGGATGCCGCTCACCGGCCGGCGATGCACCGGCAGGTCGGTGAAATAGCGCAGCGTATCCTTCGCCATGGTGCGAAGGGCGGGCGCGTTCAGGGGCGTTACGGCGCCGGCCGCGTGGCGAGCGCGTTCATGTCGTCGACCCAGCGCTGCGCGCGGCGGTTCAGGATCTCGCGCTGCGCCGGGGTGGCCATGTTGACCACGTTCGCCGCGAGCTTGAGGTTCTCGGCCGTCACCTGCGCGGCAAAGGCCTGGTAGGCCGGCGAGCGGCCGGTCTCCCAGGCTGTCAGCAGCCGCTGCAGGCGTTGCCGGGTTTCGGCGCGATCGGCCTTCCGGCTGACGGCCGCCTCCATGATCGCGACGAACTCCCCCTGGCGCCGCTTGCGGTCCTCGAGTGCGAGCGGGTAGTTGACCGGCAGCGCCGCCACCCAGCCGCGGATGCGCTCGAGCTGGGCGTCGTCCAGGCTGCCGTACCAGCGCTCGGCCTCCTCCTTGATGCGCTCGAAGCGGCGCTCGCGCGTCTTGTGCGGCGGGGCTTCGAGCGTTTCCTTGACGTACTCGGCGTTCCTTTTCGCGATCTTCTTCTTCAGCGCGGCGATGTTGGCGGGCGTCAATTGCGGCGCCATGTCGGCGATTTCCCCGGCCACATGTTCCGCCATCACGCTCCAGCGCTTGCGCGCTTCCGCTACCGCGCGTGCCACGTCGTCCGGCGTCACGTTGCCGACCGCCTTGCCGCGCACCTCGCCCAGGAAGCGCGCGTAGTCGGTCATCTGGGTGGTGCGGTTCCATTCGCGCACGGCAAGGATGCGCTCCTTGAGCAGGGCGCTCTGGTCGGAATCCAGGTCGAGATAGCCGTCGGCCATGAAGGCGAGCACCGTCGGGCCGGCGGTGTAGGCCACGTTGATGGTGCTGCAGCCGCTGCCCAGCAGAACCAGGAGCGGGAGCAACAGGCATGACGTCGCGTAACGCCTGATTGCGGCGGGGAAACGCCGCATATCGGCCGCATGGCGCAAAAACCCGAATGCTAGAATCGATTCCAATTTGATGCTCTTTCCTTCGCGTTCTTGCCGGTACAGGCGCCGCCCCGGGGTGAACCGGCCTGGCAACCCGCGACCAGCATAGCCTACCGCCATCCGGGGCGCGGCGCGCAGGCGTGGCCCGCCCCGAAAAACCTTTCCCGTCTGGCTATTTCCGCACATGGCACTCGATATCGTCATCTTAGCCGCAGGCCAGGGCAAGCGCATGAATTCCGCGCTGCCCAAGGTGCTGCACCCGTTGGCGGGCAAGGCGCTGGTGCGCCATGTGGTGGATGCGGCGCGCAGCCTCAACCCGCGCCGCATCGTGGTGATCTACGGCCACGGCGGCGAGGCGGTGCGCGAGGCGCTGGCGGCGCCCGACATCGGTTTCGCCCGGCAGGAACCCCAACTCGGTACCGGGCATGCGGTCATGCAGGCGCTGCCGCTGCTCGCGCAACCCGGCCCCGACGACCTCACCCTGGTGCTCTACGGCGACGTGCCGCTCACCCGGCCGGCGTCGCTCGCGGCGCTGGTGGGGGCCGCCGCCGGCGGCAAGCTCGCCATCCTCACGGTCGACCTGGGCGACGCCACCGGTTACGGACGCATCGTGCGCGGCGCCGGCGGCGCCGTCCTGCGCATCGTCGAGCACAAGGACGCCAGCGAGGCCGAGCGCGCCATCGGCGAGGTCAACACCGGCATCATGGCGGTGCCGACGCGGCGTCTGGGCGGCTGGCTGGACCGGCTGTCCAACAGCAATGCCCAGGGCGAGTACTACCTGACCGATATCGTCGCCATGGCCGTGGGCGAGGGCGTCGCTGTCGCCACCGCCCAGCCTTCGGCCGAGTGGGAGACCCTGGGCGTCAACAGCAAGGCGCAGTTGGCCATGCTCGAGCGCATCCACCAGCGCAACATCGCGCAGGCGCTGCTCGAGCAGGGAGTCACCCTCATGGACCCGGCGCGCATCGACGTGCGCGGCCTGCTGTCGGCCGGGCGCGATGTGAGCATCGACGTCGGCTGCGTCTTCGAGGGTGACGTGGTGCTGGGCAACGACATCAGCATCGGCCCCCACTGCTTCCTGCGCAATGTGCGCGTACGCGCCGGCACGCGCATCGAGGCCTTCAGCCACCTGGAGGATGCCGAGGTCGGCGCGCACTGCCGCATCGGCCCCTACGCGCGCCTGCGCCCCGGCGCGCGGTTGGACGAGCACGTGCACATCGGCAATTTCGTCGAGGTCAAGAAATCGACCATCGGCGCCGGTTCCAAGGCCAACCATCTGGCCTATGTGGGCGACGCCGAGGTGGGCCGCAAGGTCAACATCGGCGCCGGCACCATCACCTGCAACTACGACGGCGTCAACAAGTCGAAGACCGTGATCGGCGATGGCGCCTTCATCGGCTCGGACGCCACGCTGGTGGCGCCGGTCAGCATCGGCGCCGGGGCCTACATCGGCGCCGGCTCGACCATCACCAAGGAGGCCCCGGCCGGCAAGCTCACCCTGACGCGTGCGAAGCAGGCCACGATTGAAAGCTGGAGGCCGAAGGCCAAAAGGACGGACTGAACCCGCCGCGGCCGTACCCTGTCATCCCGATATCCAAACCGAGAGGCCCGCATGACCCCCGAAGAAAAACTCGCCCAGCTGGGCATCACCCTGCCGCCCCCCGCGCCGCCCGGCGGCAACTACGAACCCTTCGTGATTTCCGGCAAGCATCTCTACCTGGCCGGCAAGGGCTGGCCGGTGCGCCCGGCGGGCGCAGGCCCGGTGCCCAAGGTGGGGCGCGAAGTCAGCGCCGAAGAGGCCTACGGCGATGCGCGCACGGTCGGCATCGGCCTGATCGGCGTGATGAAGACGGCGCTCGGTGACCTGTCGCGCGTCAGGCGCGTGGTCAAGGTGCTCGGCATGGTCAACGCCGCCCCGGATTTCACAGAGCATCCGAGCGTGATCAACGGTTGCTCCGACCTGTTCGTCGAGGTGTTCGGCGAGCGCGGCCGCCATGCCCGCTCCGCGGTGGGCATGGGCTCGCTGCCGCGCGGATTCGCGGTGGAGATCGAGGCGATCGTCGAGTTCGAATAGGGAACCACTCCATGTGCGGGATTGTCGGTGCGGTAGCCAACCGGGACATCGTCCCGGTGTTGATCGAGGGCCTGAAGCGTCTTGAATACCGCGGGTACGACTCCTGCGGCGTGGCCATCCACGGCAGCGCGGCGCCGGCCGCCGGCGGCGGCCTGCGTCGCGCGCGCAGCGTCGCGCGGGTGGCGGACCTCGAGCTGCAGGCGACCGACGGCTCGCTCGGCAGCGGCACCGGTATCGCCCATACGCGCTGGGCCACGCACGGCGCGCCCGTGACGGTCAATGCCCATCCGCACTTCTCGAAGGATGCGATCGCGCTGGTGCACAACGGCATCATCGAGAACCACGACGAGCTGCGCGACGAGCTCAGGGCGCGCGGCTACGTGTTCGAAAGCCAGACCGACACCGAGGTCATCGCGCACCTGGTGCATTCCATGTACCGGGGCAACCTGTTCTCCGCCGTGCATGCCGCCGCCAAGCGCCTCGCCGGCGCCTACGCGATCGCCGTGTTCTGCAAGGACGAGCCCGGCGTGGTGGTCGGCGCGCGCGCCGGCAGTCCGCTGGTGGTGGGCCTGGGCCACGGCGCTTCGGCCGGCGAGAACTTCCTCGCCTCCGACGCGCTGGCGCTGGCCGGCACCACCGATCGCATCGTCTATCTCGAGGAAGGTGATGTGGTCGAAATCCGCGTCGGCGGCACCACCGTCATCGACCGTGACGGCAACAACGTGCAGCGCGAGGCGCGCGTGGTGCATGCCGCCACCGGCATGGCGGAGCTGGGCCCCTACCGCCACTTCATGCAGAAGGAGATCTTCGAGCAGCCGCGCGCCGTGTCGGACACGCTCGAAGGCGTGGAAGGCATTTCGCCGACGCTGTTCGGCGACGCCGCCGAGGCGGTGTTCAGGCAGGTCAACGAGGTGCGCATCCTCGCCTGCGGCACCAGCTACTACAGCGGCGCGACAGCCAAGTACTGGCTGGAATCCATCGCGCAGATCCCCACCCAGGTGGAGGTGGCGAGCGAATTCCGCTATCGCGACAGCGTGCCCAACCCGGACGCGCTGGTGGTGGTGATCTCGCAGTCGGGCGAGACCGCCGACACCATGGCCGCGCTCAAGCACGCGCAGTCGCTGGGCCACCGGCACAGCCTTGCCATCTGCAACGTGGCCACCTCGGCGATGGTGCGGCAGACCGGCCTCAAGTACCTGACCCGCGCCGGGGTCGAGATCGGCGTGGCCTCCACCAAGGCCTTCACCACCCAGTTGACCGCGCTGTTCCTGCTGACGCTCACGCTGGCCAAGCTGCGCGGCAGGCTTTCACCCGAGCAGGAGGCGCGGCACTTGAAGGACCTGCGCCACCTGCCGAACGCGCTGACCAGCGTGCTGGCGCTGGAGCCGCAGATCATCGACTGGGCCGAGAAATTCACCCGCAAGGAGCATGCGCTGTTCCTTGGCCGCGGCCTGCACTACCCGATCGCCCTCGAAGGCGCGTTGAAGCTCAAGGAGATCAGCTACATCCACGCCGAGGCCTACCCGGCCGGCGAGCTCAAGCACGGCCCGCTGGCGCTGGTCACCGACGAGATGCCGGTGGTCACCATCGCGCCCAACGACGCCCTGCTGGAAAAGCTCAAGTCCAACATGCAGGAGGTGCGCGCCCGCGGCGGCCAGCTCTACGTGTTCGCCGACGCCGACAGCCACATCGGCTCCAGCGAGGGCGTGCACGTCATCCGCATGCCGGAACACTACGGCGCCTTGTCACCCATCCTGCATGTGGTGCCGTTGCAGATGCTGGCGTATCACACGGCGCTGTCGCGCGGGACGGATGTGGACAAGCCTAGGAATCTGGCCAAGAGCGTGACGGTTGAGTAGCCGCAGGGCCTGTTGGTGCGACTGCTGTGCGTTGATAACAATGTCGTTTTCTAGAAAACTTATACCTGAAGGTCTACGACAGCGTCCGTGCTGCCCGGACCGACATCGCTGACTACCTTGTCTGGTACAACGCCTATCGTCCGCATTCCAGCCCGCCCGGAGTCCACTTATAAGTCGGGAAAAGTTGTTCAAACAAACGGGACCACTTCTGTGTCCGACGGCGCATTTTTTGATGGCTTTACAGCTTTTCAAAACTAGGCTCTTCCAGGAGGGGATTTTTCCAGTTTTTGTCCAACCATCATGTCGGACTGCCCCAATTCACGGCGTGCGCGATCATCATCACGGCGAACATGAAGATGACGGTAACGCGACTGCCGCGATCCTTGATGGCGTAGACAACCGGGTCATCGTCCATTTCGCCACGCGAAGTTTTGACCCAAAGCCTGCCGAGCCAGTAAATCAAGCCAACGGCGACCAGCCAGAGCAGCTGCGGCGAGGCATAACGGGCTTGCGTCTCAGGGGCGCTGATGAACAGGCCGAACACCACGACCGCAGACAGCGCGGCCCCAACACCCATCGGCCACAACACCACCAAATCGCTGACCCGGTAATCCCTGCCCTGCGCGACCGCCTTGCCTGCCTCCTTCAGTGAAACCATCTCGGCACAACGCTTGACCAGCGCCAAACTCAGGAAGATGAATACCGAGAACGCCAATAGCCAGGAACTGGCCGGAATCGCAACGGCCACCGCCCCGGCCAGAATACGCAGGGTGTAGAGCAGCGACAGCATCAGCACATCGATCAGCATGTGGGTCTTGAGTACCCAACTGTAAGCAGTGGTCAAAACGACGTATAAAAGCAGCATCAGGACAAAAGCCGGTGATACAAACGCGCTCAAGATAAAAGCGAGGCCCAATGCGCTGGCGGACATGGCCAAACCGTGATGAATCGGCAATAGCGCGCTGGCAAACGGGCGATTGCGCTTGCGGGGATGCTGGCGGTCATTGTCCAGGTCCCACAAGTCGTTGAGGATGTAGGTTCCCGATGCCGCGAAGGAGAACGCCAGGAAGGCGATACACATCGTGGTGAACTTGCCGGCATCCTGAAACGAAAAGGCGGTCATCAGGGGCACAAAAAGCAGCAGGTTCTTCAGCCACTGATGGACACGCAACGCGCGCAGCCAGACTTTGAGACTGGCGCGTTCTTTGGGGAATTCCTGTTCCACCGGAGTTCCGCGCTTGACCGCCGCAGCGGTGCTCGCATCCACGCCAACCAAAATCGCAGAAGAGGCCGCTTTCCAGATCGGGAGATCGGCTGTGCTGTCGCCCGCATAGGCGAACTTCTCGCCAACTTCGGCGCGAATCGACTGGAGTTTCGCCATACCCTTCAGGTTTTTGCCAGCCCCTGTCGCCAGAACCTGGTCGAACAGGTCAAGATGCTCCGCAACTTCCCTGGCAATGGAAGCATGCGCGGCTGTAGCCAAGATGATCGGACGGCCCAGAGCCTTCTCTGCTCGAAGGTAGTCGAGTACATTCTGTCGGTAAGGAAGCTGAGCCGGGTCGATGTCGACTTGGGCAGCAATTTCCTCCTTGAAGTCCGCTATACCGTTGAGTAGGGCTAGCGGCAGCCTCACCAAGCTCAACGGCGACTGCTTGGCCATCTGAATCAGCGATTCGTGCAGGGTATCGGTCGGCGTGAGCGTGCCATCCAGATCGACAACCAAGGGCAGCGTCGGCGTCTGGCTGATGTCACTCAAAAAAATGCCACTTTCCACGAGACAAAAGCCGATATTTCAGATGGTTAGATGTTGCTTTTTCAGATTATGCTGAATGTATCGCCTGCCATCGCCAAGATGCATCTCTGAGGGAACTGAGCAGCAGTTTTCTGACCAGCCACGTCAATAGTTGTTTTCTCTCGCGATACGGAAAAATCATCGCTATCATGTATCGTCTTGGCAATCAATATAGATGCCAACTATGGATAGGTGTTCCATGGCTGTCAAAACTCCGGGCGAGTATGTCCCACCCAAACCGCCAAAGCCATACGTTGGGCTTTCGGATGATCGCGACGTAATCGCTGCACTGGATGCCATTTTCGATCGTGTGATTGCCGCTCGCGACACTGTGAGATTTCTTTCGGTCGGCCCGGACGTCCCCGAAGCCCAGTCCTCTGCTTACTCTGGCCAAATACGTGTTTCAATCGATCGTCCGTATCACGGGCACTGGCACTTCAGGATAGGACATCCAAGACATGTTAAACGGCTGAAGCCGTTGCCTAAGATGTCGTCGTCACCAGAATCAAGTTGCCGACTTTCCCGAAATCGGGGACTGAATTCGAGCCTTCCTCACGACGGCTATTTGCTTGGCGTGCGCATTTGCTCCGGAACCGGCGGTTGTGAAACGATGTAATCAATCATTTGTCTATACAAGGACACATTGTTAAGTGCCGCGATCGACAGTGTCGCCGTCGCCACTACCCTTGTGATAATGGGGGAGTACTTGCGAAGTGCGCCGGCGTAAGCGACGATTAGCAGGATGAACAGCGGAAAGCTCGTGTGTGCGCCGTAAAGGTAGACGCTGCCCCTGAATTGCCAGTACCAGTGCAGCAGAATGTTGAGCGACGTCCAGATCAGGACAACGCCCAATATTCTTCGCAGGCCTTCATCGCGAAGTGACACGTATGCGCCGACGATCATAGCGACGATCCAGGCTGCGATTGAAATTCCCCCACCCAAGCCATAGCGGAATTCGCGAAAATCCAGCATCGAATGGCCGTCCTTTGGCAGGTCGACCATTGTGAATTCAGGAGCGACGAATCCGAACGGAACCAGCGCCGCGATTACTGCGAGGAGACTCGCTGGCTCGGCGCGATTGATGTTGATGATCCACCATACACGCTTGGGTGCCGATGGCGCATCCGCGAGAACAGACGGTTCGAACAGCGCTGCAAGCGGAACGACTACCAACGCAAGGCCGATCGCCGCAAAAATCCCGGTCTTGAATTCGATGGTGATCCATGTCCACAGCGATACTCGCCGCCATGCAAGGACGGCAGAGGCCACTATGTTGAGAACTGCGTTGGTAACCGTCACGCCAGCGTTGATAACAAACCCCACCACCGACCATCCCGTTACGGAAGGCGGCAAACCGCGCCGATTCACCACCATCACCATGTGCAACCCGATGCCCGCGAGGGCGAAACCGTACACCTCAGGATTGATGCCAAGCATGAGAGGTTGCGCGGAGAAAGCGTAAGCGGCCGCCATGAGAAATCTGTCGAACCGGTTTTCACATAGCTGTGCCGCGAGAATATAGGCAATCACGGTCACGCACCCGGCACACAGCGCGGTCAACGCCATCACCGCGAGGTAGGAATCGCCAATGACCATGTTGAGGCCGAGGCCGAGCGGGCGAATGGCCAGGCTCAAGGCATGGCGCGCGACGAACGACACGGGATGTACGTCGGAAACGTCGACATCGGGTACGGTCCATGCCTTCACAAAGCGGGAAGAGTCGAAGTCAAACGCCCAGTTGAACGATTGCAGCAGCACGCTCCGGGCGAGGGGATAGCCGTTGAAGTAATGAAACCCGGCGATCAGCATGCCCAGCAGCGTGGCGAAGATGTAGTCGCGTCCGGCTATGGTTTTGTCAGGTATCGCAGAAGCTGGGCTCATGGGTTTTCCGGAATTGAATTGTCGTGTCGATCCAGTGCGTTCCAAAAGTCTTCCCGATGCTTGATGGTGGCGTCTGGGTGGGAGTCGCAGGTGTTGCCCAGCAGTACTGTGCGTTTCAATCGTAAGCGATCCACCAACCCCGTCCCTTGCGCCGCGTTCGCGAACATGATGGATGCGAAGGCTGCCGGCTCAGCGACTCACGCCACCGGCGGCCCGAGACGCCAAGACGGCAACGCCTCGTAATCGTTAGCCGTGTTCGCCAGTAGCAGCGCCGAGAACATGGCCGCCAGATAGCGATACGGATCGCCCCGTTGACCTTGCGGGCCTGCAGCAGCGAGTATAGGTTGGCGCTCGCGTTGGCACCGCCAGCGGCGTCGGAGAATAACCAGTTAGACCGCCTCGACGATATTGCGCCAACAGTGCGCCCAGCAGCGGAGATGGACATGTTGGTGCTTCTCCGCAATCTGGTCGTAGACCTGATAGCCGTCCGTCATCAGCACGTCACCCTTGCGTATGCCCGCGTACAGCAGCGTCGCCGCCTGTGCGCTGCGTGAGGGCGCATACGGATTTCATTGGAACATTCACCGGCGGGACCTCGGGCTCGGCCGGGCACCGGCGCGCGAAGCGGCGGCGCCCGCCCGGGAGGCCGGCGCGTTCCTTCAGCGCAGGATGCCCGACGGTGCCGGGATCAGTATCGGCGGCGGTGGCGTGGCCTGCACGTTTTCCGCCGCCGTGGCCGCCTCCGGCCCGGGCGGCACGAACACTTCCTGCATGCACTTCGCGAGCCGCAGCGGCCCCACGCTCTGGTAGGTCCCGCCAAAGCCGCCCGTCATGACGAGGTAAGCCTTGCGATCGCTGTGACGCACCACCAGCGTGTATTTGAATCCGTCGCTGAAGAGGAGATTCAAGGGAAATTCCACCCGGTAGGTGATGTAGTTGTCGAAGTTTCCGCTGCCCCAGCTGGCCTTGCCCACCATCCGGCGGAAGCAATCGTCCATGAAAAATCGCTGCAGGAGGAATATCGTCTCCCGGCGGACCTGCGCATCGGTCGCGCGTGGTGGCGGGATGTCCGAATCCGGTATCAGGGCGATCGCCGCCAGTCCGGCGGCCAGCAGAAACACGAGCGCCAGGGTGATCGCAAGCAGTATTTTTCTTACGGTGTTCCCTCGGTGGATCACGGTGCCCATGAAGTGCCGCTCGATGCCGGGCCCGCGCGGCAGGTCGCAAGGCTAGTCCTTTTGCGCCGTCAGCGCCGGCTTCTTGTCCAGACACTCGGCCAGCCCGTCGAGTTCGCGGTCGGCCGCGTCATGCTGCGCGTGCAGGTCGCCGGCCGCCGCCAGCAGCACCTCCACGCGGGGAATCCACACGCCGGTGAGTTCGTCGCGGATCGCGGCCTTGATCTCCTCGGCCGAGCCGACCCAGGCGCGCGCGGGGAATTCGGCGCGCGCCTGTTCGTTGAGCATCGCGGCTACCTGTTCCATGTGCGCATTGTTGATGCGCACATGGCCCATCTCATGGTCGAGCACCACCTGGTAGGGGCAACTGCCGAGCGGGATTTCGCGGGCGATATGGACCGTCTGCGGCGCGATGCCCAGGTGGATGGTGGCGCTGATGCGGGCGCAATTCATGCCCGTGGCGTTCTCGGTCACCGCGCGGGCGCTCCATTCGACCTGCACCTGCGGGGTGAACTCGGTGGCGCCGAACACCGCGTCCTGGGGCGAGACGGCCATCAACCCGCGCAATTCCCCCAGCCCCAGTTGCTGCCCGATCACCACCTCCGAGGTCTGCACCTCGAACACCAGGGAGGACGGCGCAAGACGTTCCTGGCAGGCCTGTCGCAGCGCCCGGGACCCCTGCACCGGCGCGTGCCCTGCGGCCGCCGGCCCGTCCGGTTGCGCCCAGGCCGGCGCCGGCAAGCCGAGCACAAGGGGGAGCAGAAAGGGCAGCAACGGGGCAATCAGCGGGCGCGGCACGGCGGTCCTGGCAAGGGGGCGCGCCGGATGCGGCGCGTCCGGTGCTCTACGGACGGACGGGCGAAAACTGAAGCGCCGCGGCCGTCCCGGCGGTCCGCGCGCCAGGGGGCAGGCCGGTTGGTACACTTGGCCGATGATCACCCTGCGCCCCCCGGCCGCCACGCCGCGGCCCGATGCCAAGCCGGGCTGCCAGCATGGCGGAGACGTTCATGAGTGAGGCCGACCTCAGGGCGCGCGTCATGCGCCTGGCCCGCGCCGACCCCTACTCCAGCCTCTTGGGGGCCACCTGCACCGAATGCGGACCGGGGCTGGCCGTGCTGCAGATGCAGGTCACCGGCCAGCACCTCAATTTCAATGGCACCTGCCACGGCGGCGCGATCTTCACGCTGGCCGACACGGCCTTCGGCCTGGCCGCCAATTCGCACGGCGCGGTGGCGGCCGCCATCGACGCGCACATCACCTACCAGGTGGCGGTGAAGATCGGCGACGTGTTGACGGCGCGGGCGGTCGAGGTGTCGCGCTCGCGGCGTCTGGGCGTCTATCGCATCGACGTCGCGCGCGGCGACGGCAAGCCGGTATCGAGCTTCACCGGCACCGTCTACATCACCTCCGCCACCCACGACGAACCCGCCGCGCCGGGCGGCGCCTGAAGGGCGCAGCGGCGTCAGGCGCCGCCAGCTTCGCGGGTCGCCCGGGCCCGCGCGGTCAGGCCGGCGCGTCGGCCTTGGCGGCAGGCTTGCCGCGCATCCGCCCCCAACCGCGCGCGATCAGCTGCGCCAGGTCGTCGATGTAGGTGAACACCACCGGGATCACCAGGAGCGACAGGAAGGTCGAGGTGATCAGCCCGCCGATCACCGCGATGGCCATCGGGCTCCTGAAGGACGGGTCGGCCGCGCCGCTGCCGATGGCGATCGGCAGCATGCCCGCGCCCATGGCGATGGTGGTCATGATGATCGGCCGGGCGCGCTTGTGGCAGGCGTCCATCAGGGCGTCGAAGCGGCTTCTGCCGTCGCGCCGCGCGACGATCGCGTACTCGACCAGCAGGATGGAGTTCTTGGTGGCCACGCCCATCATCATGATGAGCCCGATCAGGGACGGCATGGAGAAGCTCTTGCCCGTGACCAGCAGCGCGACGAAGGCGCCGCCCAGCGACAGCGGCAGCGCCGCCAGGATGGTCACCGGTTGCAGCACGTCCTTGAACAGGAGCACCAGCACGATGAAGATGCACAGCACGCCGGTCAGCATGGCCAGGCCGAAGCTGGCGAAGAGCTCTCCCATGATCTCGGCGTCGCCGATCTCGATCTGCGTGACGCCGGCCGGCAGGTTGCGTATCGACGGCAGCTCCTTGACCGCGGCGGTCACCTCGCCCAGCGGCACACCGGAGAGCTCGATCTCGAAATTGATGTTGCGCGCGCGGTCGTAGCGGTCGATCAGCGCCGGGCCGCTGCCCATTTCCAGGGTGGCCACCTGGCCCAGCATCACCGCGCCCACCTCGGGCTTGGTCGACGGCACGGACAGGCGTTCGAGCACGCGCAGATCCTTGCGCGCCGCCTCGTCGAGCTTGACCATCACCGGCACCTGGCGCTGCGGCAGGTTGAGCTTGGGCAGCGCGACGTCGTAGTCGCCGATGGTGGCGATGCGCAGGGCTTCGCCGATGGCCGCGGTGGTCACGCCCAGGTCGGCGGCGCGCGCGAAGTCGGGCCTGACCGAAAGCTCCGGCCGGATCAGCGCCGCCGTGGAGGACACGCTGCCCAGGCCGGGGATGGTGCGCAGGTCGCGCTCGACCTCCAGGGCGGCCGCGCTCAGAACCTGCGGGTCGTCGCCGGTCAGCACCAGCACGTACTTTTCGCCGGAGGCGCCCAGGCCTACCTTGCTGCGTACGCCCGGCAGCGCGGCCATCGCCTCGCGCAGTTGCTGCTCGGTGACCTGCTTCCTGGTGGCGCGCACCTCGCGCGATTCCAGCAGTACGGTAAGGGTGGCCTTGCGCACCTCCGCGGCTCCCAGCGGCGAGAACGGGTCGGCGCCGGCCGCGCCGCCGCCGATGGTGGTGTAGACGCTCTTGACATACTTGACCGGCGCGATCAGCGCGCGCGCCTTCTCGGCGGCCTCGCGCGTCTGCGCCAGCGTGGCGCCGGGCGGCAGTTCCACGTGCACCTGGGTCTGCGAGTTGTCGTCCGGCGGGATGAAGCCGGTGGGCAGGAGCGGAATGAGCATCACCGAGCCGACAAAGAAGGCCAGGGCTGCGCCGATGGTGGCGAAGCGGTACTTCAGGCACCAGGCGGTGGTGGCCATGTAGGCGCGCATCATGCGGCCGTCCTTCTGCGCATGGTCTTCGGCCGCCTTCATGATGTAGGCCGCCATCATGGGCGTGAGCATGCGCGCCACCACCAGCGAGGCGAACACCGCCAGGGCCGCGGTCCAGCCGAACTGCTTGAAGAACTTGCCGGCGATGCCGCTCATGAAGGCGGTCGGCAGGAAGACAGCGATGAGCGTGAAGGTGGTGGCGATCACCGCCAGGCCGATCTCGTCGGCCGCTTCCATCGCCGCCTGGAAGGGGGTCTTGCCCATGCGCAGGTGGCGCACGATGTTTTCCACCTCCACGATGGCGTCGTCCACCAGTATGCCCACCACCAGCGAGAGCGCCAGGAGCGTCACCACGTTGAGCGAAAAGCCCAGATAGTGCATGCCGATGAAGGCCGGCAGCACCGAAAGCGGCAGCGCCACGGCGGAGACGAAGGTCGCGCGCAGGTCGCGCAGAAACAGCCACACCACGATCACCGCGAGGATCGCGCCTTCATAGAGCAGCATCAGCGAGCCGTGGAATTCCTCGTCCACCGGCGAGACGAAGTCGAAGGCTTCGGTCAGTTTCATGTGGGGATGCGCCGCCGCGAGCTCGGCCAGGGCCGCGCGCACGCCGGCGCCGACTTCGACTTCCGAGGCGCCGCGGCTGCGCGTGACCTCGAAGCCCACCACCGGCTTGCCGTTGAGCAGCGCCATCGATCGGGGCTCGGCGATGCTGTCGCTGACCCGGGCCAGCTCGCCCAGGCGCACGCGCCGCCCGCCGGACAGGGAGAGCTCGATGCGCCCGAGTTCCTCGGCGGTGCGCACGGTGCCCAGGGCGCGCACCGCCTGCTCGGCGGTGCCGATGTCGACCCGCCCGCCGCCGGCCTCCTGCTGGATCTGCCGCAGCTGGTGCGACACCTCGCCCGCGGTGATGCCGAACGAAGCCAGCCGCGCCGGATCGAGCGCGATGGCGACCTCGCGCGTGACGCCGCCCACCCGGCTGACCGCGCCGACGCCGCGCACCAGCAGCAGGCGGCGGGCGATGGTGTCCTCGACGAACCAGGACAAGCCTTCCTCGTCGAGCCGGTCGGAGGCCACCGTGTAGGCCAGCACCGGGCTGCCTGCCAGGTCGAGCTTGGTGACGATCGGGTCGCGCAGGTCGCCCGGCAGGTCGGCGCGCACCCGCGCGACGGCGGAGCGCACGTCGTCGAGCGCCTCCTGGACCGGCTTCTCGAGCCGGAATTCGGCGCTGATGGTGACCTCGCCGTCCTGCACCTTGGTGTGGATATGCTTCAAGCCCTGCAGGGTGGCGATCGAGTTCTCGATCTTGCGCGCCACGTCGGTTTCCAGCTGCGCGGGCGAGGCGCCGGGCAGGGCGGCGGTGACGTTGATGGTGGGCAGGTCCAGGTCGGGGAAGTTCTGCACCTTCATGGCCGAGAACGACAGCAGGCCGCCGAAGGTCAGCAGCACGAAGAACATCAGGGCCGGAACCGGGTTCCGGATGCACCAGGCCGAGACGTTCATTGCACCACCTTGACGGTATCGCCGTCGGCCAGGAAGGCCACGCCGGAGGCGACCAGCCGGTCGGCCGCGGCGATGCCCTTGACGACCTCCACCGCGCCGTCGACGCGCTGGCCGAGTTCGACCTTCAGGCGCATGACCTTGGTCTGGCCGTCCTGGATGGGGCCGGCGCGGTACACGTAGGCGAAACCGTCGCGCATGACCACCGCATCCTGCGGCACGGTGAGGCCGTTCGATTCGCCCAGGCCGAACTCGCCGCGCGCGAACATGCCGGGCTTGAAGCCGCGCCTGACCGCCTCGGGCAGGTCGACGTAGACCAGCGCGTTGCGGGTGCCGGCATCGACCGTCGGCGCGACCACGCGCAATCTGCCCTCGATGCTGCCCACGCCGGCGGCGCTGACGCTCACCGCGAGCCCGGGCTTGAGCCTGCCGATTTCGCTGGCGGTGACTTCGCCGCGCCATTCGAGCCGCGACTTGCGGATCAGGCGGAACAGCTCCTGGCCCTGCGGCACCACCGCGCCGACGGTGGCGCTGCGCGCGGAAATGATGCCGTCGTCGCTGGCGATCACGCGGGTGTGGGCCAGGCGCAACTGCTGCGCCGCCTCCTGGGCGCGCGCCAGCTCGAGCCGCGCCTGCGCGGTCTTTTCGGCGGTGGCGTACTGCGCCACCTGCTGGGCGGAAAGCGCGCCGCTGGTGGCGATGGATCGCGCGCGCTCGGCGTTGGCGCGCGCCTCGGCGAGCGTGGCTTCGGCTTCCGCCACCTGGGCGCGCGCCTGGGCGAACTCCGCCTCCACGGTCTCGGAGGCGAAGATGGCCAGCACCTGGCCGCTCTTGACCACGTCGCCGACCTGGGCGCGCACGTCCTTCAGGCGCAGGCCGTTGGCCTCGGCGCCCAGGATGGCCTCCTGCCAGGCGGCGACCGAGCCGTTGGCCGAGAGCCGCAGCGGCACCGCGCGGGTTTGCGGCTGCACCAGCTTGACCGTCAGAGCCGGCTTGATGGCGGCGGCAGGCCGCGCGGCCGATTTGTCGGCGGCCTTGTCGGCCGTCTTGTCCTGCGCGCCGGCGACGCTCGCGGCGCACAGCGCGGCGCTGACTGCGCACAGCGCCGCGCTGACTACGCACAGCGCGGTGCGCCGGGCGATGGTGGGGAGGTGGGTTTTCATTTTGGGCTTGTCCATCAGGGCTTGCTGCGTGCGGTATTGATGTCGAGGCTGCCGTCCCAGCCGCCGCCGGCGGCGCGGTACAGCGCGATCCAGGCGGCGACGCCTTCGTATTCGAGCGCGACCACCGCCGCGTCGGCCGCATAGGCGGCGCGGCGCGCCTCCTCGAGTTCCATCAGGCTTGCCAGTCCGGCGCGCTGGCGGGTGCGCGCGCCTTCCAGGCTTTCGCGATAGCCGGCGGCGGCGGCGGCGGTGTCCGGCACGCGCTCGGCCACATTGGCCAGGCGCAGCATCGCCTCCTCGACCTCGCGCACCGCGTTGCGCACCCTGGCACGGTAATTCGCCGCGGCGGCCGCATACTGGGCGCGGACGGCCTCGGCATTGGCGGCGCGGCGTCCGCCGTCGAGCAGCGGCAGGGTCAAGGACGGGCCGATCGACCAGGTGGTCACGCTGATGGTGGGGCTGCCGTCCAGGCGCGAGCGGGTGGGCGTGACGTTGCCCGCCAGCGCGAGCCGCGGATAGCGGTCCGCTTCGGCCACGCCGATGTCCGCGCTGGCCGCGGCCAGTTCGCGCTCGGCTGCGGCGATGTCGGGGCGTTGCGCCAGCAGCCGCGCCGGCACCGCATCGACGGCGAAGCGCGCCGGCTTCGGCAGCTTCGGCGCAACACCGGCGGGGCGGGCCAGAAGCGCGCGCAGGGCCGTCTCGTCCAGGGCGGTCAGCGACACCAGGCCCTTTACGTCGATCTCGCACTGCGCGGTTTTCTGCAGCAGGCTGGCCGCGCCGTCGGCGGCGCTGGCGCGCGCCAGGGCCGCGTTGGCGGGCGACTGCAGGCCGGCACCGGCGGCCAGCGCGGTCAGGCGCGCGGTTTCGCTGCGCGAGGCGCCATCGGCGCGCGCCAGCTCGACCTGGAACTCGCACAGGCGGTAGCTGGCATAGGCGCCGGCCACCTCCGCGGCCAGGGACACCCGCGCGTCGTGCCACGCGGCGACGTTGGCGTCGAGTTGCGCGCGCGCCGATTCGCGCTGGCGCGCCGCGCCGCCCAGCAGGTCGATTTCCCAGCTGCTCTGCAGCCCCACGCTGGCCTGCGAGCGCAGCACCGCCGGCCCGCCGAAGCTGAAGGCCGAGCGATTGATCCCGCCCGTGCCTTCGAGCGGCGGATTGCTCATTGCGTTGGCGGCCACCGCGTCGGCGCGCGCGCGCTCGATGCGCGCGGCGGCCTGCGCAAGGCTGGCGCTGGCGCGTTGCGCGGCTTCGATCAGCTCGGTGAGCACCCGGTCATCGAATTGCTGCCACCAGGCCGCCAGCGCGGCGCGGCTGCCGCCGTGCGCGGCCTGCGCCTGGTCCGCGGGCGGCGCCGCGAACTGCTGCCCGGGGGCCTGCCAGCGTTCAACCTGCGGCGCGGGCGCCTTGTAATCCGGGCCGAGGGTGGTCAAGAGCCCCTGCGTCATGGCGCAGCCGGCCACGACCGGCAGGCCGGCCGCGCAGGCCAGCCGGCGCCAGGCGCGCATGGGGGGCACACGGAGGATTCGCATCATGGTCTTATTCACCCGTACCCTCTGCCAGGCCGCGCCGCGCGGCCTCGGCCTCGATCATGGCGGCGGCGTAATGCGCCAGCCGCGCGGCCAGGGTGTCGATGGCCTCCGGGCTGCCCAGCACATCCGGCGCGATGGCGTCGACGATCTCCTGGCCCACGTAGTAATGCACCGCCATGCCAACGACCGAGAATGCCAGCCGCTGGACATCCAGGTCGGGCGTCTGCATGCCGAAGCGCCGGGTCAACAGTCGCACCACGGCGGCGTGTTGCGGCTTGATTTCCGCCTCGATCGCCTGTTCCCAGGCACCGGTGGGCTCGATCATTTCGCGGAAGTGCAGTTTCATCACCAGCCGCACCGCCTCGCCGCGCTTGAGCGGCTCGAGGAACTCGGCGAAGAAGCGGTGCAGGGCCTCCAGCAGCGGGCGTGCCGGGTCGATGTCGGCGCAGCCGTGGGTTGCATCCTCCCCAAGCGGTTCGATGAACGCAGCCCGGTACAGCCCCGCTTTGTCGCCGAAGTAGTAGCGGATGGCCGAGATGTTGGCGCCCGCCGCATCCGCGATTTCTCGGGTAGAGGCACCTTCAAACCCTTTTTCGGCAAAGAGCTTCAAGGCAGCGAGCACTAACTTCTGGCGCGCGTGGCCGGTCTCGCTGCGCGGCTTTTCGACAGTGGCATTGATCATCGCTAAATCCGAGTAAATCACTCGATTGAATAATAAATCAATCGATTGAATCAGGTCAACCGTCTTTTGCATCGCAGCGCCGGCGCCATCCTCACCGCTGCCGACGCTACAGCCGATGGCCAGCGCCACAATCATTGCGGCGGCGTGTGTGCACCGATCGCACGCTCGGCCAGCCGGTCGATCTGGGGCCCTGCTGGCTGCACGGCGGCCCGAAAAACCCGCTCAAGGATGTGGCAAGCGCCAACGGCATCGCCACCCGGGTGACCGATTACACCAACATGCGCTTGTTCGCCCGTGATGCATCCCGCGGCGCGCCGGTCAGCCGGGAGGCGGCGATCGCGTTCGCCGACCGGTTTGCCGCGGCCATGGAATCCTCGCCCATGCGCATGAACCTGCGCGAGGTGTCGGTAGGCGAATTGTTCGCAGCGGCCGCGCTCAACCTGCGCCGCCGAACCGACAGCGCCGCCCCGGTCCTGCTCGACCTGCAGCGCTGGTACCTGGGGTCGAACTTCAATGCGCCCCTCGAGGAAGTTTCGGCCGCGGCCTTCCTGGACGAATCCTCGACCGCGCCGGGCAACGGCACCTGGCCGGAGGACGATCGCTTCGTCGTCGACGGCATGGACCGCCTGGCCTGACGCGTGCCGAAGCACGCCGGGCGCCCGGGCAGGGAGGCGGGGGCGGCCGGCGCCGCGCTAAGATGACGGGTCGCAGTCATCCGTCGCTCCGCCGCTGATCATGCTAACCGCCGAAGAAGTCGAGCGCTACCAGCGCGACGGCTATGTGGTGCCCGAAGCCTTTCGCCTGCCCGCGCATGTGCTGGATTCGATCAAGGCGCGCCATGCCGCGCTCCTGGCCGATCATCCGGAGTTCCGCGACTACTGTCCGGCCCTCTTCAACCATGACCGCGGCTTCCTCGACTACGCCGCCGACCCCGCCATCGTCGACATGGTGGCCCAGCTCATCGGGCAGGACGTGGCGCTCTGGAACATGAGTTTTTTCGCCAAGCCGGCGGGTAACGGCAAGCGCACACCCTGGCACCAGGACGGCGAGTACTGGCCGATCCGGCCGCTGGCCACCTGCACGGTGTGGCTGGCGGTGGATGACTCGAGCGTCGAAAACGGCTGCCTCAGGGTGATCCGCGGCTCCCACAAGGACCGCGCGCTGAAGGCGCACAACACGGTCGCCGGCGGCGACGTGACCCTGAACCAGGAACTCGACGCTTCCGCCTACGACCCCGGCCGGGCGGTCGACATCACGCTTAAGGCCGGACAGGTGTCGCTGCACGACGTGTATCTGCTGCACGGCTCGGAGGCCAACACCTCGCCGCGCCCGCGGCGCGGCATGACCATGCGCTTCATGCCCACCACCAGCCTGTTCGACCGCGACATCGCGCGCGAGAAGGCGCGCCGCTTAGGCGGGGTCGACCATTCGAACCGGCAGATCTATCTGATGCGCGGCGTCGACCGCTGCGGCCGCAACACCTTCGCCAACGCATGACGCCGCCGCGCGCCGCCCGCGGCGCCGGGCGCCCCGCATCCATTCCGCACCCTTCCCCACAGGAGTCCCTCCGCATGATTCGTTCATCCCCGCGCCGCGCCGCATGGCGCAAGCTGGCCGCGCTCGCCGCCATCCTGGCGCTCGCGCCGCTCGTCGCGGCAGGCCCGGCGCTCGCGCAGGCCTGGCCGGCCAGGCCGGTCAAGCTCATCGCGCCTTATCCTGCCGGCGGCGGCGTCGATACCGTGGCCCGCCTGGTGGGTGAGCGGCTCGCGCCGCGACTCGGGCAGAGCATCACGGTCGACAACAAGCCTGGCGCCGGCGCCACCATCGGCGCGGACGCGCTCGCCAAGAGCCCGCCCGACGGCTACACCCTCATGGTGGGCAGCATCACCGACTACGCGATCGCGCCGCACATCCACAAGAACCTCGGTTTCGAGATGAAGAAGGACCTCGCCGCGGCGGCGGAAATCGGCTCCGGCACGGTGGTGCTGGTGGTCAACGGCGACTTTCCCGCCAGCACCGTGAAGGAACTCATCGCCCAGGCCAAGGCCAGGCCCGGCGCGTTCAGCTACGCCTCCTCCGGCATCGGCGGCCTGCAGCACTTGAATGCCGAGATGTTCAAGCAGATGGCCGGCGTCGACCTGGTGCATGTGCCCTACAAGGGCACCACGCAGTTCCTGCCCGACCTGCTCTCCGGCCGGGTGCCGATGTCCATCGACAGCCTGCCGGCGCACCTGCCGCATATCCGGGCCGGCAAGCTGCGCGCGCTCGCGGTGGCCAGCCGCGCCCGCTCGGCCGCCCTGCCCGAGGTGCCGACGATGGCGGAAGCGGGGCTGGCCGGCTACGAGACGGCCACCAACTACACGCTGTTCGCCCCGGCCGGTACGCCCAGGGACATCATCGAACGGCTCAATCGCGAAACCAACGCCGTGCTGCAGATGCCCGAGGTGCGCGAGAAGCTGCTTGCCATGGGCATCGTGGTCTCCGGCGGCCCGGTCGAGGCGGTGCAGGCGCGCATCCCGGCCGAGATCGATAAATGGGCCCGGGTGATCAAGACCGCCAACCTCAGGTTCGACTGAGCATGGCCCCACCGGCCCTGCCGCAAGGGCGCTGGCTCGACGTCGACGGCGTGGCCACGCGCTATTTCGAGGCCGGCGCCGGCGAACCGCTGGTGTTGATCTACGGCGGCAATTTCGGCACCGGCGATTCGGCCTCCAGCGCCTATACCTGGAACCTCAACGCCGCGGCGCTGGCCGGACGCTTCCGGGTGATCGTGCCGGACAAGCTGGGCCAGGGCGAAACCGGCAATCCGCCGGGGGACGACTACACCATGGCCGCGGTGGTGCGGCACTTGGCCGCCTTCATGCGCAAGCTGGGCCTGCGGCCGGCGCACCTGGTGGGCCATTCGCGCGGCGGCTATGCGGCGGCGCGCCTGGCGATGCTGCATCATGACCTGGCCAGGACGCTCACCGTGGTCAACAGCGGCACGCTCTCGCCGGGCGTGGGCACCAACGAGGTGGCGCTGGCGCGCCCGCCGCATCCGCGCGGTTCGCGCGAGGGCGTGCGCTGGGTGTACGAGAACTACAGCTTCTCGCCCGCGGCGGTCACCGACGACTGGATCGACACCGTGCTGGCCACCCTGGCGCTGCCGAAATACCAGGAGAGCGTACGCAAGATGGAAGTCGAACACCTTGCCGCGCGCCTGTTCCTGCCCGAACTGGCGCGCGAAAAACGCGAGACCCTGCAATGGATCGCCGACGGCCGCCTGCAGCGCCCGGTGCAGGTGATCTGGGGCTTCAATGACCGTACCGCGGTGATCGAGCGTGGCATGGAGTTGTTCCGTCTGTTCGCAGCGCATGAGCGCGACACGCAATTGCATGTGTTCAACGCCGCCGGGCATTTTCCGTTTCGCGAACATCCGGCGCGTTTCAACGCGTTGCTGGCGGGCTTTGTTGCGCGCCACGCGGGGCCGCCATGACGGCTGTGCACCTGCTGGAAGTGGCGGGTGTGCCAACCCGCGTGCTGCATGCGGCCGGCCGCGGCAGCCCGATGGTGTTCGTGCAGGGCGGCGTGCCCGGTGTTTCGCCGTGGGTGAGCGGCGCGCATGTGTGGGGTGACGCGCTGGTGCAAAGCGCCGCCGGGCATCCGGTGTGGGTCATCGAATTGCCGGGCAGCGGGGCCACCGGTTTGCCGGCGGGTGAGCTCAGCGTGGAGATGCTGGGCGCCCATCTCGCCGCCACACTCGGCGCGCTCGCCATTGGCCCGTGCCATCTTGTGGCGCATGATCTGGCCGCTTTGCTGTCGCTGCAGCTCGCGCTTGAGGCGCCGCAGCGTGTCAGCGCCCTCAGCCTGGTGTCGAGCAGTGCTGCCGCCCCCACCGGGGATGGTGTCGAGAACCTCACCCTCGCGCATCCGCCGGCGCCGTTGTGGAGCCGGGAATCGCAGCGCTGGGCACTGGAGCGCATCGTCTATGCGCATCAGAGCATAGCCGCGACGCTGCTCGATGCCTGCGTAGCCGCGGCCGGCGCTGCGCCGCACGTCGAGGCGGCGCGGCGCATGCGCTCGGGCGAACATGAGCAGGTGTTCGCGCCCAGCCTGCTGCGTGCCAAGGCGCGGCTGTTCGCCGCCTTGCGCGATTCCGGCCTCACCGTGCCGACGCAGGTGGTGTGGGGCAGTCATGATCCGCTCACTTCGGTGGAGCAGGGTATGTGGCTGTTCCGCGCCATTGCCGCGCGTCAACCGGCGGCGCAGTTCCACCTGATCAACCGTGCTGGCGCATTGCCGTTTCGCGAAGAGCCTGCCGCGTTTGTGCAGGTGGTGCGCGCGTTTGCCGACGGCTTGGGCCTGTGGGTGACCTGAACCGCATCGCGAGAAAGAACGTCAAGCCATGACCGAGTCCGTAACGAGGGTGGCCACCACCTGCTGGGAATGCAGCACCTGCTGCGGGGCCCTGGCCACCGTGGTGGAGGGGCGCGTGACGGAAGTGGCGCCCAACCCGGCGCATCCCGGCTCGCAGGGGATTTTCTGCGTCAAGGGTTTTCGCGGCATGACCGGCGTGGCCGAGTCGCCCGGGCGCCTCTTGTATCCGCAGCGCCGCGTCGGCCCGCGCGGGTCCGGGCAGTGGCGGCGCATCGGCTGGGACGAGGCGCTCGATGAAATGGCCGAGCGCCTCGCCGCGGTGGCGGCCGCGCACGGCCCGCTGGCGATCGCCGGCGCCACCAGCGGCGGCTACTTCTCGCGCAGCGTGATCCATGCCCTGTTGCTGCGCTCGCTGGGCTCGCCCAACTGGATGATCAACCAGGACCTGTGCGGCGGCTGCCGCGGTGTCTCCGACATGGTCACCGGGCTTTCCATCGCCAATGGCGAGGATGTCGACGGCACGAACTGCGCGCTGGTGGTGGGCGCCAATCCGCACATGGCCAATCCGGTGCAGTGGCAACGGCTCAAGGCGGCGAAAAAGCGCGGCGCGCGCATCGTGGCGATCGATCCGATGGCCACCGCCACCACCGAGCTGGCCGACCTGTGGCTGCAGCCGCGCGTCGGCACCGACGCCGCCATCGCCCTGGCGATGATGCAGGTGATCATCGACGAAGGCCGCCACGACCGTGCCTTCGTCGAGCGCTGGTGCCATGGCTTCGACGCGCTGGCCGAGCGGGTGCGTGGCTGGACCCCGGCGCGCGCGGCCGAGGTCAGCGGCGTGCCGGCGGCGGCCATCGTCGCGGCGGCGCGCATGTATGCCGACGGCCCCGCCACCTTCGTGAGCGGCCACGGCATCGATGCGGTGGTGGGTGGGGTGCAGACCTTCCGCGCCTTTCACTGCCTTGTGGCGATCGCCGGCAACCTCGACCGCGTCGGCGGCAACCGGCGCATCAAGCGTCCGGCGGGCTACCGCAACTACACCGACCTGCTGCACGACCCCGATTTCCGCCTGCCCCTGGACATCGAGGCGCAGCGCCTGGGCGCGCAGGCCTATCCGCTGTGGGCCGGCGCGGAGGGCTGGCAGAAGGCCTGCCACAACCCGGCGGTGATCGACGCCATCCTCACCGCGCGGCCCTATCCGGTGCGCGCCCTGTACGTTTCGGGCGTCAACATTGCGGTCACCTATCCGGATACCGCGCGGGTTCTCGAGGCCTTGCAGGCGCTGGATTTCCTGGTGGTGGCGGCGCATGCCATGAATCCCACGGCCGCGCTGGCCGACATCGTGCTGCCCAAGACCACCACCCTGGAGGAAGAAGAGGTGTCGCTGCAGCCGGGCGCGCCCTGCGTGAGCTTCACCCGCGCGGTGCAGTTCCCGCGCGGCGAGGCGCGCTGCGAGCTCGACATCGCCGTGCCGCTCCTGGACCGCTTGGAAGCACGCGGTGCGGTGCCGCGGCGCGTCCTGCCCTGGCGCACGGTGCGCGAGTTCAGCCAATATCTTGTTGGCCAAAGCGGCATCGAGTTCGCGGCGCTCGAAGCCGACGGATTCGCCCGTTTCGACTTCACGCTGGGCGATTTCGCTGCGCAATCCTTCAAGACGCCTACCGGCAAGGTGGAGTTGTATTCGACCCGCATGGCCGAGGCCGGGCTCGACCCGCTGCCCGACCTGCCCGGCCCCGCGGTGGCCAGTGCCGACCCGCGCTATCCGCTGTTGCTGCAAACCGGCCTGCGCGAGCGCGCGTACCACCACTCGCGCTTTCGTGACCAGCCGTGGGCGGCGGCGATTTCGCCCGACCCGGTGCTGCGCCTGCATCCGGACACCGCCGCGGCGCATGGCGTGGCCGCCGGCGACTGGGCGCGCATCGCCACCCCGGCGGTGGCCGGCACCTGTGCCGCGAAGGTGGCGGTGAGTCCCCAGGTGCCGCCCGGTCTGGTGGTCACCGGTATGGGCTGGTGGCGCCCTGCCGCGCCGGGCCCGGATCACGGGGTGCGCGAGATCAACATCAACGCCGTGCTGAGCTATGACGGGCCCTACGACAGCGCCAGCGGCTCGCCCAACTCGCGCGGGCTGCCTTGCAGGATAGAAAGAATGTCGGCCGCGGAAAGCGCGACGCGCCAGTAGGGCGGCGCCTCCGCCTCGCGCAGGGTCAGCGGGTTGCGGCGCACGTTCTGCAGCGCCGCGCGCCAGGCCGCGCGCAGGCGTGCCACCAGGCGCTCGCGGTCGCCGAACACCTCGGCATTGGCCAGCCGCAGCACCGTGATGCCGCGCGCTTCGAGGTCGCGGGTCTTGGTCAGATCCAGGCGCCAGCGCCGCTGGGCACGGTGGTAGCCGCCGTCCACCTCGATGGCCAGCCGCACCGTGGGAAAGTAGAAATCCAGCGTCCAGTCGCCGACCGGCCATTCGCGCCGGAACTCACCGGCCAGCGCGCCGCCGCCGAGCGCACGCAGGATGCGCTCGAGTTCCGCCTCGGCCAGGGTGGGCGCCAGCCGGCGCGCGTCCGCCGCCGCATGGCGGTCGGTGATGTCCACCCCCTCACCCGGAGGCTTGCGTCGGGTATGCATGCTTGAGGTGCGCTTGAGGCGCGGCAGCCCGCTGGAAAAACCCGGAATATAAACTGTATACAAATACAGTTCAAGGCTCGCTTCACCGCCCGTCCAGGGGGTTTTTCGCTGCCGTGTTCGAGGTACTTTCGCTTTGGCACCCGCAGCCGCCGCATCATGCAGGCAGCGGCGCGCCGCGCGCTTCCGGCGCGGCGTAGGTACCCATGAACTCGCGCACCATGCCGGTGGCGCCCTCCCAGTCGTAGAAGCGGAAATTGTGGCCGTTGATCACGAACGGGGCGCCGGAATAGAACATCTCGTACTGCAGGTGCCGCGAGCCGAATTCCGAGCCGACCGCGTCCCAGGCCAGCTTGAAGAACTTGACCCGTTCGAGCGAATCGGCAGCCGGCGATTTCTGTGTGCGCTCCACCAGCGAGCGGGTCTGCGGGTCGAGGAGGTCGGCCGCCGATGAAGGCAGCATGATCAGGCCGCCGCCGGCCAGCTCGCGCAGGGTGTGCACGACTTCCGGATACAGCCGCTGCGCCGCCGCCTGCCCGGCGCACAGCATCATGCGGTTGGGCACGTAGCAGCCCTTGTAATGCTCGCCCGCGGCCTCCATGCCGGCCAGCGCGGCGTCCATCAGCGCCGCCTTGGAGGCCAGCGCGCCGAGGGTGTCGCGCACCTGCGGCATGCCGAGGGTGCCGTTGATCTCGGCGGTGCGCCGCGCGATGCCCAGCAGGAAGCGCAGTTTGACCGTCAGGCGCACCAGGGACTGGTAGTTCTGGTAGACATGCGCCCGGGTTTCATGCCACTGCGCCTGCGCCGCGGCGATGTCGCGCGAGAGGAACACCCGCTCGCGCGGGATGCGCACGTTGTCGAAATGCACCACCGCGTCGTTCTCGTCGAAACGGAAGGCCAGCGGGTTGTCGAACTGCGAGGCGGCCGCGCCCTCGTAGGAGCGGCGCGACATGAAGGACATGCCGGGCGTAGCCATAGGCAGGGCAGCGGTGAAGGCATAGGCCTCATCGCCGGGCGCAAGCGGCTGGATGCCCGAAATGAGGATTTCGTTGGCCGCCACCGCCGAGGTGGCGAGCATCTTGGCGCCCTGGATGACGATACCGCCCGCGTCTTCGTCGACGATGTGCGCCACCAGGCCCGCATCCGGCTGGCCCGCCGCGGGGCGCGACCGGTCCGCCTGCGGGTTGACGATCACGTAGCTCAGGTACAGGTCGTTGTCGCGCGCGTGGCGGAAGTAGTCGGCGAAGGCGCCCGCGCCGCGCGGGTCGAAGCGCTCGAAGACATCGATGCCCATCATCATCCCCACCAGGGTGGCGGCGATGTGGTCTGGCGAGCGCCCGACCATGCCGCAGGTGAGTGCGGCCATGGCTTCCATATGGGCGCGCACCGCCACCAGTTCCTCGCGCGAGCCGGGCAACTGCCAGTGCCGCCCTACCGGAGCGCCTGACGTCGGCGACGCAAAGGTCATGGGTTCGCGGTTGCCCGGCGCGCCCATGGCGTCGAAAAACCCCGCCGCGGTGCGGGTGAAGTTGCGAAACGCGGGATCGATGGTGACGTCGGCGACCGCCGCGCCGTCGCAGAACCAGTGCCTGCCGTCGTTGAGGGCTGCCAGATGCTGGGCGCCTGTCTTCATGCGCGTGCTCCCGGGACGCGCGCCCCGCCGGCGCCGGATGGCGCGCGACCGGCGCGTCTTCCTTTTGGCGAGCAAATCGCGTGCCGCGGATGCGCGGCGGCGGCCGCGCAGTGCGCCGGTGCGCCGCGGCCCGCCCTCAGAGCACGATCTCGCGTGCCGGGCCGCGCACGTCCATCTCGAATTCCAGCCCGATCACCGGCGGCCGGCTGTAGTGCCAGGCCAGTCCGCCTTCGCCGGCGCCGCGCGCTGCCAGCAGTTCGCCGACCAGGTGGCCGATGTTCTGCACGGTGTAGAGCTGGGTGCTGGTGGCATCCGCCCAGGTAAGGCCCAGCAAAGCCAGGCGGCGCTCCATCTCCGCGATGACGAAGGCCACCTTCTCGCGCAGGCCCTCCGGCGAGGTGTCGCCCAGGCGCACGATGCGCTCCGCGTACGGGGCGCTGCCGGCTTTGGCGTCGCCGCCGCCGGCCAGGATGAAGCTCCTGCGCGCGCCGCGGGCCGCCGGCACGGTGTAGGAAAACGCATGCATCACCGCATCGGCAGGCTGGTGGTACATCGGGCACACGTTGGTGCGCGCCACCGGATTCACCGGCGTGGCGCCGTCCTGGTAGATGCCCCAGCGCTCCAGGGTTTTCACGTAGACGCGGTTGAAGTCGATGAAACCCTGGTCGGTGAAGGGCGCCGGCGAGCGCAGTTCGCAGGCCGCGAACGCGCTGCTCGGCCGGGCCACGGCGGCGAGATGGGCCTCCACGGCGGCATAGGCGTCGCCCATCGGCAACGGCCGGGCGAAGCGCGCGCGCACGATCTCGAAGCCGGGTTCGGCGGCTACGCCCCCCGAATACTGGAATACCGCCTTGATGTAGCGGTAGCCGCCGGCGGCGAAAACAGGAACGTCGGACATGCGGGTGGTCTCCCTGGGTGGCGCCGCGCGTCGGCGGCGGTCAATCGATCTTCATTTTCGCCTCGCGCACCACGCGGGCGTATTTGGCGATCTCGGCGCGCAAATGCTCGCCGAACTTTTCCACCGTGCCGCCGAGCGGCTCCAGGCCGCGCTCGATCATGGTGGTACGCACCCCCGGGTCCGCCAGCACCCGGTTGATTTCCGTGTTCATGCGCGCCACCGCCTCCTTCGACGCATTGGCCGGCGCCAGCAGGCCGTACCAGGAGTCGGTCTCGAAGCCGGGCAGGCCCAGTTCGGCGACAGTCGGCAACTCGGGCGCCTGCGGCACGCGCGTGAGGAAGGTGGTGGCGTAGGCCTTGAGCTTGCCGGCGCGGATATGCGGCATGAAATCCGGGAGGTTGCCGAACATGATGTCGACATTGCCGGCCAACAGATCCTGCAGGGCCGGGCCCTGGCCCTTGTAAGGGATGTGCACCATGTCGATGCCGGCGCCGACCTTGAGCATCTCGCCGGCGAAATGCGCGGTGGTGCCGTTGCCGAAGGAGGCATAGCTGAGCTTGCCCGGAAACTTCCTGGCGTAGGCGATGAGCGCCCTGAAATCGGCCGCCGGCACGCTCGGATGCGCGGCCAGCACGTTGGCGGTGCGGGCCATCAGCACCACCGGCTGCAGGTCCTTCAGGCCGTCATAGGGCAGGTTCCTGACCAGTGTCTGGTTGACGGTGAAGCTGTTGGCCACGCCGACGAAGGTGTGGCCGTCGGTCGATTTGGCGGCCAGGTCCACGCCGATCACGGTACCCGCTCCAGGGCGCGGGTCGACCAGGATCTGGTGGCCGAGGGTTTGCGGCAGGTTCTGCGTCAACTGGCGGACCACCGACTCCATGGTGCTGCCGCCCGGCGGGAAGGGCACGATCACCCGCACCGGCCGGTTCGGCCACGGGCTCTGCGCCTGCGCCCCGTACCAGGCCGGGCAGACGCACAGGAGTGCGAGGGTGATGCGCAAGATCAGACGGGGGCTCATGGTGGGCTCCTGCGGGATGGGTGCGGCCGGGGGTATGGCGCGTGCCGTGTGCGCCCCGCAACCGTGGCGTCCGGACTCACTTCATCGTCGAGGGCAGCCACATCGCCAGCCCGGGAAACAGTACCAGAGCGGCCAGCAGCACGCAGTCGGCGTATAGGAAGGGCATGACACCGCGAAAGATCTTCTGCAGCGGCACATCCGGGTTCTGGCTTTGCACCACGAAGACGGTGAGCCCCACCGGCGGGGAGATCAGGCCCACGGTGGACATCACGGTGACGAACACGCCGAACCAGATCGGGTCGTAGCCCAGGCCCTTGATCACCGGCAGCAGCACCGGCACGGTGATCAGGAGGGTGCTCACCTCCTCGAGAAAGGTGCCCAACAGCAGGTACAGGCCGACGATCGCCAGGATCACCAGCCAGGGGGCCAGGCCGACGTCCTTCACCCAGGTGGTGAGGGTCAGCGGAAATTGCGTGAGCACGATCAGGCGCGAGAAGATGAAGGCGCCGATGACGATGATGAACAGCATGGCCGAGGTCTGCACGGTCTCCACACCGGCTTCCCACAGCCCCTGCAAGGTCAGGGTGCGGGAGGCGAAGCCGATCACCACCGCCACGAACGAGGCCACCGCCGCGGCCTCGGTGGGCGAGAACCAGCCGACATAGATGCCGACCACGGCGATGATGAACAGCAGCGCCAGCTTCCATACCCCGACGATCGCGCGCAGCCGCTCGCCCATCGGCAGCGCCGGGGTCTTGGGCATCAGGTGCGGCTTCAGGCGCGCCAGGATGGTGATGACCACGATGTATCCGATCGCCAGCAGGATGCCGGGGATCATCGCGGCGGCGAACAGCTTGGCGATGGATTCTTCGGCCACCAGCGAGTAGATCACCAGGATGAGCGAAGGCGGGATCAGGATGCCCAAGGTGCCGGCCGAGGCCACCGAGCCGGTCGCCAGTTCGATGTCGTAGCCGTAGCGGCGCATCTCCGGGATCGCCACCTTGGAGAAGGTGGCGGCGGTGGCGATGGAGGAACCGCAGATCGACGAAAACGCCGCACAGGCGCCGATGGTGGCCGCCGCCAGCGCGCCGCGCACCCCCGAGAACATCGCGTTGGCGGCCTCGAAGAGTTCGCGCGACATGGTCGCACGGGAGGCCACCGCGCCCATGAAGATGAACAGCGGGACGACCGTGAACGAGTACGCCACGCCGGGGTTGGCGCCGGTCAGTTCGTAGGGCACGGCCGCCAGGGTGCGCAGGGCCACCGGCCAGCCCTGCGCGCCGGCGTATCCCAGCGTGCCGCTGATCATGAGCGCGATGGCGATCGGCACGCGCAGCAGCATCAGCACCAAAAGCCCGATCACGGCGATGAGGCCGATCGCGCCGACGCTCATGTCGCCGCTCCTTCACCCGCGGACTCGATTTCGCCCGAGAGCAGGACCGTGATGGCCGCCAGCAGCGACAGGAAGACGCCGGCCCAGGCCGGCGCCATGAACCAGATCTTGGGGATCTGCAGGTCGGCGCTGGTGTCACCGAAGGAAATGACGTCCAGAAGCGGCTGCCACATCTTCCATGCCAGCGTCGCCAGGGTGATGACCATCAGCAGCGCGGCAAGTCGCTTGAGCGCGCCGGTCGCGCGCGGCGCCCACTGGTCGATCATGTCCACCGCGATGTTCGCGCCGCGCCCGAACACGCCCGGCATGGCCAGGAAGAAAGCCGCGCCCAAGGCCAGTTCCACCAGCTCGGTCACGCCGGTGATGGGCTTGTTGACCAGCTTGCGCAGGATGACGTCGCTGGTGGTCAGCATCATCATCGCGAGCAGCGCCAGCACGGCGGCGCGGTCCAGCCAGCGTGTCATGAATCGCATCGGGCCCTTCAGGCGCATCGTTCCCCCGTGATGAAAAAAAACGGCCGCGTGCGCGGCCGGTCGGCTTGCGGCGGGCCCGTCAGGCCCAGAAGTTCTTGGTGGTCTTGCCGTACTTCTCGGCCAGGCCTTTCATGGTCAGGTGCACCGCGCGGGCCGGCAGGCCCTTGCCCTCGAGTGCCTTGAGCGTCGATTCGGTGACCTCGGCGCCGATCTTGCGCAACTTCTCGTCTTCCGCCTTGGAGAGCCGGATCGCCTCGCCGCCGCCGTCCATCATCGCCTTCTTGCCGGGCACGTCCAGCGCGTCCCAGCCGGTGCCGATTTCCTTCTCGATGCCGGTGACCGACTCGGTCACCATCTTCTGCAGGTCCGGCGGCAGCTTGGCGAACCAGGCCTCGTTGGCGACGATGGCGAAGCTCGAGACGAAGCAGTACATCTCGGTGGTGTACTTGCAGATGCCGCCCAGTTTCCAGGCGATCCCGGCGCCACCGTAATCGGTGAAGGCGCCGTCGAGGGTGCCCTTCTGCAGCTGCTCGGCCACCTCGGTCGGCGGCACCCCCACCGGCGTGGCGCCCAGCGCGGCGATGAATTCGCGGATCGCCGGGGTGGAAAAGCGCAGCCGCTGTCCCTTGAAGTCGTCGATGCTGCGCAGTGCCTTCTTGGTGGTGTGCACGCTGCCCGGCTGGTGGGTGAACAGGTACAGCACCTTGGTGCCCTTGTGCTCGGCGTCGAGGTACTTGGCGCGCAGGTCCGGGTCGTTGAGGATCCTGATGCCGTGTTCCGCGCTTTGCACCAGGTAGGGGCTGTTGACCAGTTCGGTCAGCGGGAAGCGGCCGGGCGTCGCGCCATGCAGGATGTAGGCGATCTCGGCGGTGCCGTCGCGCGCGAAATCGAAGTGCTTGGGGGTCGGCCCCATCTGGGCGCCGGGGAAATGCTTGAAGGTCAGGCGGCCATTGGACTTTTTCTCCAGCGTTTCGCCCCACTTCACCAGCCACTGCGACTGGAAGTGCTGCGGGCCGACGAAATTGGCCACCTTGACTTCAAATTTCTGCTGGGCGCGGACGATTGCCGGAAAGCCGGCGATGCCAGCCGCGGACGCGGTGCCGAGAATCAGGCGACGGCGGGTATTGGTCATGCGGTGTCTCCTTTTTGGGTCAAGCTTTTACAAGTGTAGCGCACAGACACAGCGCTACGCGCGCCTAGAGCTCGGTCTCCGGGATGCCGCGGTAGATCCAGTCGATCTCTTGGAAAAACGAATCCGGCGCCCGACCACGGTACAGGGAATTGCGCAGTTCGCGGGCCACGCCGCCGGCATGCAGCACCTGGCCGAAGGCGCGCGCCGTCAGCTGTACGCGCGCGGTGCGCAGGTAGCGCGCCTCCTGGTAGGAAAGGAAGGCGCGGTTGGGGTCATCCGGGGAGGCGGCCAGGCGCCCGGCCAGCACGACCGCGTCTTCGAAGGCCATGCACGCACCCTGCGCCAGATACTGCAGGGTGGGATGCGCCGCGTCGCCCAGGAGGGTGACGTTGCCGCGCGTCCAGTTCTTGATCGGCTCGCGGTCGCGCATCATCCAGTTGCGGTCGCGACTGATGTATTGCAGCATTTCCTGTACCTTGGGATGCGCGGTGCGGAACATCGCCTCCATTTCGGCCGGGCTGCCGAACGCCGCCTCGCCCCGCGCGAAGGCCGGGCTGCCGAACACTGCAACATTGTTCAGCACGTCGCCGGCGCGCAGCGCATATTGCACCAGATGGATGTTGTGGCCGAACCAGCCGATCACGCAGCGGTCATAGGTATGGTCCATCACCTTTCCGATGGGAATCACGCCGCGGTAGGCCAGAAAGCCGGTCACGCGCGGTTCGGCCTCGCCGGCCACGTAGGCGCGTGTGGGCGAGAGCAGCCCGTCGGCGCCGACCAGGCAGCGGCCGGAAAAGCGCGAGCCGTCCTCGCACTCGACTTCCACATGGCTGCCGTGGTCATGCACCGACTTCAGGCCCTTGGAGGTCAGCAGGGTGACGCGCGGATGCCGTTCGCAGGCCGCCAGCCAGGCGCCCAGCAGGTCGCGCCGGTGGATCACGATGTAGGGGTGGCGGAAGCGCGCCTGGAAGGCGTCATTGAAGTTCACGCGCGCCCATTCCTGCATGTCCACCGCGTCGAGGAACACCATCGCCTCGGGGAATACCGCGGTGGGCGCGACGGTCTCCCACAGGCCGTACTTCTTGAGGATGCGGGTCGCATTCGGGCCCATCTGGATGCCGTAGCCGATCTCGGTGAATTCGGCCGCCTTTTCCAGCACGGTGACATCGAAACCGTGCTCGGCCAGCGCGATGGCGGCCGCCAGGCCGCCCAAGCCGCCGCCGCTGATGAGAATGTGGGTCGCTGTCATGCCTGTATCGTCATTCGCGTACGTTTTTTCCGGGAGCTTGCATCATAGCGTGAGCGCCGGCGGCGGCCAGGAAAAAACCGTCGCTCGCCCGACCGAACCGGCGCGGCCACGGCCGCCTCGCGCGTTGTCATCACGCGCTGCCCCTTCCCATTACACTGCGCCCCTCCCCCATGCGTGAAGCGAGCGCCCCATGCCCCGCACCATGAAAGTTGTCGAAGTCAGCCGCGCCGGCGGTCCGGAAGTATTGACGCTGGTGGAACGGCCGCGTCCCGAGCCCGGCCCAGACGAGGTGTTGATCCGCGTGCATGCCGCCGGCGTCAACGGCCACGACGTGCACCACCGCCAGCACGGCTCGCACCCGATAGAGCCGGGCGAGACCGACCTGCCGGGACTGGAGGTGGCCGGCGTGATCGAGGCCTGCGGCGCCGGCGTCACCGGCTGGAAGGCGGGCGACAGGTCCTGCGCCCTCGTGCGCGGCGGTGGCTACGCCGAATACTGCCTGGCGCGCTTCGAACACTGCATGCCGATCCCGCCGGGTTTTTCCATGCTGCAGGCGGCGTCCCTGCCGGAAACCTGTTTCACGGTATGGAGCAATGTCTATGTGGAAAGCGGCCTCAAGCCCGGCGAGCGCTTCCTGATGAACGGCGGCACCAGCGGCATCGGCGTGACCGCCATCCAGATCGCTTCCGCCCTGGGCAGCGAGGTCTATGCCACCGCGGGCGGTCCGGAAAAATGCGCCACTTGCGAAAGCCTGGGCGCCAGGCGTGCCATCGATTACCGGAAGGAAGACTTCGCCACGGTGTTGCCGGGGCTCACCGGCGGCAAGGGCGTGGACGTGATCCTCGACATCATCTGTGGCGACTACATCCCGCGTGACGTGAACGTGCTGGCCTTGGACGGCCGGCTGGCGGTGATCGGCACCTCGCGCGGCAGCGATGCGGGCCTCGATTTCTCGCTGGTGATGCGTAAGCGCCTTAAACTCACCGGCTCGCTATTGCGGCCGCGCAGCATCGCCTACAAGGCGCGCCTGGGCCAGGAATTGCGCGAGCGGGTCTGGCCCCTGTATGCCGGCGGGCGCATTCGCACGGTGATCGACAGCGTCTATCCGCTGGCCGAGGCATGCAAGGCGCATGAGCGACTGGAGTCGCGGGCGCATACCGGCAAGCTTGTGTTGCAGGTGCGGTGAGGAAAAGTCCATGACCCAGACCATGCCCGAGATCGACTTCGCCCCGGACTGGGACCAGCCGATCCGCTACATACAGCGCACCCATGACTGGTACGACGTGCTGGGCTACGGCAATCCGTACCGCTACGCGCATTACATCGACGTGCCGTTCGCGCCGCTGGCCAAACCGCTGGCGCGCTCGCGCGTGGCCCTGCTCACCACCGCGGCGCCCTATCAACCCGGCAAGGGCGAACAGACCGTGCGTTCGCCTTACAACGCGGCGGCCAAGTTCTACAAGCCCTATGTCGGCGACAGCGCGGCGGACCACGACCTGCGCGTCTCCCACGTGGCGGTGGACCGTCTGCACGCGGTCGATGATGTCAACGCCTGGTTTCCCCTGGCGGCCCTGCGCCGCGCCGCGGCGGCCGGGCGCATCGGCGCGGTCGCGCCGCGTTTCGTAGGCGTACCCACCAATCGCAGCCAGCGCCACACCCTTGAATCGGACTGCGTCGAGGTACTGGCCTATCTCAGGGAAGACGCGGTCGATTGCGCCGTGCTGGTGCCCAACTGCCCGGTGTGCCATCAGACCATGAGCCTCACCGCACGCCATCTTGAGGCCAACGGCATTGCCACCGTGATCATGGGCGCCGCCAAGGACATCGTCGAGCATGTGGGCGTGCCGCGTTTTTTGTTCAGCGACTTCCCGCTCGGCAACGCCGCCGGCCGCCCCAACGAGCCGGAGGCCTGCGACAGCACGCTCGAACTGGCGCTCAAGGTGCTGGAATCCGCGGTGGCGCCGCGCACCACCGTGCAGAACCCCTTGCGCTGGGCGAGGCCGGCCGAGTGGCGCCTGGATTACCTCAACGCTGCGCGCCTGTCCCCGGACGAAATCGCCCGGCGTCGCGCCGAGAACGACCAGATCAAGGCGGTGGCGCAGGGCGTGCGCGATGCGACGATCAGGTAGCACCCGGCCTGGGTCGTGCCGCCGCCGCCGGCTTGCGGCCGCCGACCATGCCGGTGGCCAGCGCCGTGCCCAGCAGGGTGACCACGCACCCGGCCAGCATGCGCGGCGTCGGCACCTCGCCCAGGAACAGCCCGCTCCACGCCAGGGCGAAGGCGGGGATCAGGAACGATACCGCGATCGCGCGCGCCGGGCCGGCGTTGGCGATCAGGCGGAAGTAGAGGATGTAGGCCACGCCCGTGCACATCATGCCGAGCACCAGCACGCCGGCCCAGGCCTTGCCCGAGGGCGGCGCGGCGGGCCAGGTCGCCATGGCCAGCGGCAACAGCACCAGGGTGGCCGCCACCTGGCTGATCGCCGCCACCGCGAGCGGGGCCACGCCGGTCAGGCGTTTTTTGGTGTAGCTGCCGGCGATCCCGTACATCAGCGTGCCGGCAAGAGAAGCGGCGATGGCCAGCGAGGTACCTTCGAAACTGATGGCGACCTTGCCCCATACCAGGGTGGCCACGCCTGCGAAGCCGATGCCCAGGCCGGCGATTCGCGCAGCGTTCAAGCGGTCGCCAAGCCACAGCCAGGCGACGATCGCGCCCCACAGCGGCGCGGCGGTGTTGAGAATGGCGGCGAAACCGGCCGAAAGGTGCAGGGTGGAATAGGCCAGCAGCACGAACGGCAGGGCCGTGTTGATCACGCCGACGACGCAGATCGCGCCGACATGGCCGCGCGCCGCGGCAAGCCCGCCACGTCCGTGCAGCAGCGGCAGGAGGCAGGCCGCGCCGATGCCGACCCGCAGCAGGTTCAGCGCAAACGGCCCGAATTCCGGGGTGGCGATGCGCATGAGCGGATAGGAGGCGCCCCAGATCGCGCCCAGCAGCATGAGGTCGATGATGTCGCGCGGTTTCATGACCGGGGCACTGCGGGCGGGCGTTTCATGGTGGGGCGAAGCATACCAACGCCGGCCGCCACGGGCGCGCCGGGATCGGACCGCGAATTCCGCCGCCCGCGCGCCTTGAGGCACAATGCGCCCCACTTCATCCACAACAAACCCGGGAAAGATTCTCCATGGCCAATATCGGTTTTCGCATCCTGCCGGCGCCCAAGCGCGCCCCCGCTGCCCTCATCCGCCAGTTCCGCAATGTCGTGGTCGCGCACCTGTCTGACTGCATGAACCGCCTGCCGGGCGGCGACGGGCTCGACCCGATGCACAAGGGCGGCCACATGCTGGGCCAGGCCATCACCGTGCGGGTGCCGCCGGGCGACAACCTGATGGTGCACAAGGCCATCGACATGGCCGGTCCGGGCGACGTCATCGTGGTGGCGGCCGGCGGCGACATGAGCCAGGCCATCATCGGCGAGATCATGACCACGCTGGCGGCCAAGCGCGGCGTGGAAGGCATCATCATCGACGGCGCCATCCGCGACTCCGGCGCGATCGCGGCCAACAAGTTCCCGGTGTATGCGCGCGGCGTGACCCATCGCGGCCCGTACAAGAATGGCCCCGGCGAGATCAATGTGCCGATCTCGGTGGGTGGCATGGTGGTATGCCCGGGCGACATCGTCGTCGGCGACGAGGACGGTGTGGTCGCCGTGCCGGTGGATATCGCGGCGGAAGTGCTCAAGGCTGCAAAGGCCAAGGCCAAGGAGGAGGACGCCGTGCTGGCCGCCATCCGCAAGGGCAAGGCTGACCGCGCCTGGGTGGACGCGACACTCAAGGCCAAGGGCTGCGATTTCTGATGCGTTGAATTACGGCCGATGCTGCGCTTGCTACTGGCCGCGCTCCTGGCACTGAACATGTCCGGTCCCGCGAGCGCTGCCGTGGCATCGCCCGAACCCGGGGTTGGGCGCGCCCTCGCGCGCGAGCGCGCGGCGCAAGTGAAAAACCTGCGCTATGACATCGACGCCTCGGTGCCGGCCACGGCGGATGCTTTCCGTGGCCGGCTGACCCTGCGCTTCGATCTCGCGGCTGCCGGCGCGGTCGTGCTCGACTACCGTCCTGCGCCGGGCGGTGCCGTCGGGGCGCTGATGGTCAATGGCCGGGTCCTCGAAGCGCAGGTTCTCAACGAGCACCTGATGCTCCCTGCGACGCTGCTGCGCGCCGGGCGCAACGAGGTGGTGCTCGAATTCGGCGCGCCCATCACTGGAGCCGGTAGCGCGCTGACCCGCCATGTCGATGCCACCGACGGTGCCCGCTACGTGTATTCGCTGTTTGTGCCTGCCGATGCCTCGAGCGTGTTCCCCTGTTTTGACCAGCCGGACCTGAAGGCGGTGTGGTCGCTGGCGCTGACGGTGCCCGCCGGCTGGCAGGCGGTCGGCAACGGCGTGCCGCTCAGGCAAACGCCTGCGGGCGACGCGGTGCGCCACGAATTCGCCCCGACCCGACCGCTGCCAACCTACCTGTTCGCCTTTGCGGCCGGGCCCTTTGCCGCGCTCACCGAGGCCGGTTACCCGAGCGGCACGCGCCTCCTGGTGCGGCAATCGCAGCGCGGGCGCGCCGAGCGCGAAGCACCCGAATTGTTGCGGCTGTCGCGCGAATCCAACGCGTTTTTCGTGCGCTACTTCGAACATGTATTCCCGTTCGACAAGCACGACCTGGTGCTGCTGCCCGAGTTTCCCTACGGCGGCATGGAGCATGCCGGTGCCGTGTTCCTGCGCGAGGAATCCATGCTGTTCCGCGCCCCGCCGACGGCAACCGACCGGTTGCGCCGCGCCAACACGATCCTGCACGAGAACTCGCACCAGTGGTTCGGCAACCTGGTCACCATGCGCTGGTTCGATGACCTGTGGCTCAAGGAGGGTTTCGCCAATTTCGCCGCTGCGCGCGCCATGGAGGTGCTGCTGCCGGAGTTCGACGCCTGGAATGCGCTGCGCCAGTCCAAGCTGGCCGCTTACCGTTCCGATGCAACACCGGGCACCACCGCCATTCACCAGCCGCTCGCCAATCTGGCCGACGCCAAGTCCGCCTACGGGGCGATCGTCTATACCAAGGCGCCGGCGGTGCTGCGCCAGGCCGAGACCTACCTCGGCCGCGCGGTGTTCGAGCGCGCGGTGCGCGGCGTGGTGCGCGAACATGCCTACGGCAACCTGGAATGGCGCGACCTGGTGCGCGCGTTCGAGCGCGAAAGCGGACGCGACCTGGCGGCCTGGGCCGAGGCGTGGGTCAGTCGGCGCGGGCTTGCGACCGTTCGTCTCGAGCGTCCGCAAAACGCCGATGGCGACTGGGTCGTCACGCAGAACGACACGCTGGGCGAAGGCGGCCTGTGGCCGATGCGCGTCGAGTATGCACTGATCGCAGCCGATGCCAAGGCGACGCGGGTGTCGCTCGTCCTCGAAGGCGGGCGCGCAATCCTGCCTGTGCCGCCCGCAGCGCGGCCGGCGATCGTGGTGCCCAACGCGGGGGATCTTGGCTACGCGCGCTTCCTGCTCGATGCACAAAGCATCGCCGCCGTCACGGCATACCCCGAACTGCTCGCCGACAACCTCACCCGTGCCCTGGCTTATGACGCGCTGTGGGAAGAGGTGCGCGACGCGCGCCTGGCACCGCTGGATTTCCTGCGCTTCACCCTGCGCGTGATGCCGGCAGAGCGCGATGCCATCACCTATGCCGGCTTGCTGTCGCGCATGACCTATGCGTTCCGCGCCTGGCTGTCGGACGCGCAGCGCGACGCCTTGGCCGGCGAATTCGAGGCGGCGTTGCTGGAGCGCATGGCGCGCGCCCCTGCGAACGGCGAACGCCTGCAGGCCATGCGCAGCCTGATCAACAGCGCATGGAGCGAGTCGGGGCAGGCCGCGCTCCTGCGACTCCTGGACGGCAGCCTCAAGGCGGGCGAAGCGCCGCTGGCACCGCGCGACCGCTTCGCCATCATCGAACGCCTCCACGTCCGCGGGCATCCGCAGGCCGAGGCCTTGCTGGCTGCGCAGGCAGGGCGTTCCAGCGGCGAGGACACCCGGGCCTATGCCTATGCCGCCGGCGCGGCGCGTGGCGATGCCGCGACCAAGGCGCGCTATCTGGAGCAGTTTCTCGGCGACGAATCGCTCGCCGAGGACTGGATGGAACAGGCGCTTGCGCCCATGAATGCCATCGAGCACGCGGGCCTGACGGCGCCGCTCCTCGAGCGTGCGCTTGCCGCCCTGCCGATGCTCAAGCGTCGCCACAAGATCTTCTTCGTGGGCAGCTGGCTTTCCGCCTTCATCTCGGGCCAGGATGGCGCACCTCAGCTTGACGCAGTGCGCGCTTTTGCCGCGCGACCTGGCCTGGATGCCGATTTGCGCCTGAAGCTGCTGGAATTCAATGACACCCTGGAGCGCACGGTGCGCATCCGCGAGCGCTTCGCTCCCTGACCACAGGTCTAGGTGACCAGTGAGCGCAGCACTCCGGCGGTATGCTCATCGGCCGGGAAAAACGACTCGATCGCGATCTCCGAAAGCGTCACGTCCACCGGCGTGCCGAACACGGTGATCGTCGAGATGAAGGACAACGGCCCGGCCGGGGAACTCAGGCGCAGCGGCACCACCATCGCCGGCGATGCATGGGAAACCTGCGCTGCCATGCGCGCGTGTTCCGGGACCGGAAGGTTCTTCAGCTCCGCCAGCAGGTCGGCCAGGCCCGCATCGGCGGTGAGGTCGATGTCGCGGCGGATCCTGGCCAGCACGTGGGCGCGCCAGTCGGCATAGTTGAGGATGCGCGGGGCCAGCCCTTGTGGGTGCATCGACAGGCGCAGCACGTTGACCGGCGGCGCCAGCAGCTCGCGGTCGATGCCTTCGAGCAGCGGCATGACCGCACGGTTGTAGGCGATCAGCGTCCAGTGCCTGTCCACCGCCAGCGCCGGATAGGGTTCGTGGCCCTTCAGGACCAGTTCGATGGTTTCGCGCGCCGGCGCCAGCGCCGGGTCGGCAAGCGTGCTTGCGCCGAAGACTGGCGCAAAGCCCGCCGCCATGAGCAGGGCGTTGCGCTCGCGCAGCGGCATGCGCAGCGCCTCGGCCAGGTGCAACACCATGTCGCGGCTGGGGCGCGAGCGGCCCGTCTCC